>Ga0210036_1001106_pt1 | contig 30718 bp, 18 predicted proteins | sample CryGeymeta201515_FD_185469 | JGI IMG/M metagenome (GOLD analysis project Ga0210036, IMG submission 185469) | Groundwater microbial communities from Crystal Geyser aquifers in Utah, USA - Crystal Geyser metaG 2015-15 (SPAdes) (version 2) | ecosystem: Environmental > Aquatic > Deep subsurface >...
TCAACATGACTCACAGCCGGGACTCTATTTCAACACAAGATTCAATCGAGGTTTTATTTAGCAGTTTATCTTTAGTCTCAAGACACTCTTCAAGAATAGGATATGAGCTGTATTTGGCGGACCTTCCAGTACTTCTTCAGTTACAGTAGTACTGTACCTGGCTGGGGGCGGTAGTATGGTACAGTAATGCTCTGTGATGCCTTGTCGCCTAAGTACTGTAGTGAACTCGAAAGCGTAGCCGAGCCGGGGGAACTTCAGAAGTCTTTTGGGGCTTCATTTAATTGGCGTTGAGCATCGAGACGACTAATCGCCAATCATTCCGGTATCGCATTATTATTGTAAAAGTTTGCAGTGGATCGAGCGCACCTTAAAACAGGACCAAGGAGATTCAATTATGTGCAGAAGCATTCTTTGATAAACCTGACTTTTGAAAAGATAGGTTTGATATTTCCAGCTTGTTTACAGTTACATGTTTACCATGAAAACCCGACTCGTTGCCCATGCTCTATGTTTCGCTGTCGTTGCAGCTGACCTCAACAAGACGTATGTTCGCGTCGAGCGACATCTGCAGAATGATGCCATAAAATTCCCTTCGGGATTTATTGTCGGGGGAACTGAGGCCACACCTCGAAGTTGGTTTGTTCACTTCGGAGACGGCAACTGTGGTGGCTCTTTAATTTCCGCAGATCGCGTCTTGACGGCAGCCCATTGTGTTAGTGGCGGAGTTCCACGAACTGTTCGTGTGGGTGCGACCACCCAATCCGATGGAACGGAGGTGGATGTTGAGTGTGCAAAGACACATCCAGATTACAATGGATTTGTGGAAAACGATTTGGCAATCATCAAACTTCGTGACAGAGTATCCGAAGTCCCAGTGGCCTTGAACACAAACTCTGGATCTCCCACCACAGGAGAAAATTTGACAGTAATTGGTAAGCTGAATCAATCTGTGATAGCATGCTCGTATTCTGTAATATATTAATGCCTTTGCCGGGTCTCGTTGCTTACCCTATCGCTATGATCCCTTTTTGTTCCAAGGTATGGGTCGCACATCGACGGGAGGAAGCGTCTCTTCCAGATTGCTGCAAATCGAGCAGAATGTAGTTGATACAGGATCGTGTGACGCTTCGTACGGCGGCGGAGGTAATATTGACTCGGATGTGCATATTTGCGCCCTTGCCAGTAACGTGGGACCGTGCAATGGAGGTACGAACAATACTCAGATTTTTATTTTTGAATGTGAATTTGAATCTTGAACAGTAACAATACGGTACATTTCACATCTTTCTTCTTCGTCTATAAACTCCAGACTCTGGAGGTCCTCTTTTCAATACTGCTCTGCAACAAGTTGGTATTGTATCTTTTGGATCCAGTGCAGGATGCTCTGCAGGTATTCCTGATGGATATACTCGTGTTTCCAACTACGCTTCTTGGTACGTGTGAAATGCTTTCCTTCTGCAACATTCGCAAAATGAGAACATCCTCACACCAAAGACAATTCTCTGGCTATATTCCATTTTGACAATTGACAGGATTCAAGAACAGCTGGTATGTATTCTTCCTGTCTTCCGCACTTCCAGTGTGACACTGTTGAAATCAATTATCTCACAACTGATCCTATCAAACTTCTCTTAGAACGACGATTCTTGCGATGGATTTGATCTATTTGGTTGCGTTGGTGACTTCTTTTCGTTCATCACGGGCGGAATTTTTGGTAAATAATAGAAAAAGACATGCCCCGAGACGTGCTTTAAAAAATAAATGGAAAATAGAAAATTCTCAATTAAAATATTGATGTATGATTTTGCTGTATGACCTCACGAGAAGAGAGGCTAGAACAAATATGCTCCCTTGTCGCTCCTCTCTCTCTATTTTCCTCTCGTTACCGGATAACAACCTATATGATTACTCCATCAGCAGCAAAATTACTCGAAGGCAATGTAACAACATAGTCCTCGTTCACGAAAAGCATTAATTGATTGGTAGGAACGTCCAGGTCAAACACAGCTCTCCTGAACGTATTTGTCTCAATGGCACGTATAAACTTGCCAACAGATTCCCCCACTGCTGATCGAATCCAGTTGTAATCTTCTGAATCTGATGAATGACAAATAGGACAGCCGTTGTCTGCAAAGATACAGTGGCTTGGTTGGTCATCTGGATTCTGCAGTTGATACAAGACACGTCCGCTTTTGGGACTGCTAAGAGAGTAGGCAGCGTCAGCTGCATGTCCAATATCCACTCCACAAGTTGTTTTGCTGAATCCCCAGAACAGAGATGATATTGTAATGTTCCTCATATTATCCGTGATGCGATATGGAGACAGACCAACGAATCCAGCAGGAGCAAAGTCGAGAAGTGTCAGCGCTCTCATGGCGGCTCCACCACTAGCTGAGTGGCCTCCTAACAGAATTTTTGGTTTCCGATGTTTAGAATCAACTGGAACTTTTCTACAAGGTGGAACTAACATTTTTAACTCGGCATTTATGGCGTTTGCAAGTTTGGCAAATCGATTGGCTGATAGCTTGATGGGATTTCCAGGAGCATGATCAATAATACCTACGATCAAATCTTCTCTTGCTCTGGCAATTTCTGCGGCCAAAAGATCACAGTCGCCCACCTTCATTGTCGTACCTACTCCGATCAGTAAAACACAAGAGCAGCGGGTGATTTGGGTATCGTAATGGTAGCGAAAGATACCCTCCCTTAACTGTGTCGTGTTGGAATGAACAACTGTTGCTCCAGCCAAAGTCGGGAGGCAGCCCATAAAAACGAGAGCTACACTAATGAGTGCTTGCGATTGTTTATGAGATACATTCATGTGCAGGCGTTGTCATGGGCGGGTGAATTAAGTTGTTACTCGGATCATGGAGTATGATCAAGCTTTTCTTGAGTGGAAGTTGATGGATTGAGGATCGATTTGCTTCATGGAGACACGAATGAAGCATTTGAATGCACACCCGCCACTCCTGGCGAAGCAAATCCATAATACTAGTAATAATAAGACGTGTCACTTTGGTCAAATAATTTTGTCTGCTCTTCAAAATCTTCGAGAATTTTTTTGACTAACTACATACTACATAATACTAAATAATAATATGCTGAACTTGAGATTACCCTTTAGCATCATCCTCGATTTCAGATAATGCTGAATCGGCGCGTCTCGGTAGTACAGGGGAAACATCGCCTGACTCAAATTTTGGGGGCCGCAAACAATTAGGAGCGGGCTCACACTCCTCGATATTCGATTCCACGCGCAACGGTAGTGCAGGAGAAACATCGCTGTACATAGTAACTTGGTACTGGAAAGAAGGCGACGAGCAACTCTCAATTTCAGACTCTGCTCGTCTTGGTAGCGTAGGGGGGGTATCAGCGGTTGTGGATGTTTGGTGGTTGAAAAGAGGAGCGAGAGCCACCACTTGACTTCTCATTCCTTCGTCGTCAGCCTCGTCGTTCACAGATATTGGGCGAAGAGGCACAAGCGGTATAGAATCGGTCGAAGCCCGGCGGAAGATGCAAGCTTGAAAGCCAAGATATTCATCATTTAAAATGGGAGCAGGCAAAGATGCTGCGATTCTCTGGTCGCAGCTACTGGTTACGGTATCACGCCTCCTTGTCGGTAGCTGCAGTACGCTATCTGAAGAACTTTCGTGGATGCCATCGTAAATCTCTCGCTTTAGGAATGCTTTCTTCCCGCTGTCGGAGGATGCTGTGCTTGATCGTTTTAAAAGAGTACCTGTATTCGGCACGGTGATGTGCTCCTCGTCAATTGTTTCTAGAGCTGACGACAGAGTTAAGGATGAGACTCTTGTCAAAACGTTTTTGGATTCTTTTCGGAACGTCGTAACTTCTGTTTTCGGTTGTTTCACATTTGAGGTTACGGAGGACGAACAGGACGGCAGACCACTACCTTTCGACATAGGTTCCATCACACAGTGCGCTTCCGCCTGTTCCGTGCGTGTCGTTGGCTGGCGATTGCTTCTGGTGTCACAGTCGTGTGCTTCGGGATGATTTTGATGGGCAATAGTGTCAGCACGTGTGCTATGTTTAGCCGTTTGATTGCTGCTGCCGACGTTGCGATTTCCTTGATCAGGCAACTCAAGTCCCGTTTCTCCACCGTTGCCACCATCGACATTTCCACTACTGCTTACCAATAAAATGGATTTCTGCATTCCAACGTGGATCCATCTGAAGAGATTAATCCTCGTTTCCTTATTTATCGTTTGGTATTCGACGTACTTGGGGTAAAAGTACACCAAAAGGTTTGGAATACCCTGCACTGGAGTAGTAATGCACGCAATTACAATGAGCCAGAAAGGAACCGAATGTTCGGCACTTTGCAGCATCCGGACAAACTGGAAAAAAGGTCAAGAAAAGGTAAGTAGCGACTAGATAACTAAAAAAATGAAAGTCTAAAATTTGTAATTCGATTACTCACCGAGATTGGAAGCCACGTCCAATAGAATGCCATCGCATATCTAAAATTCTGATGAGCTATTTTTTTACGCCACCTGGCATACCGATTGCGAGTTCCTCTGTCCGTGCGACGGCAGTCATAGGTCAAAGGAGATCTAACTCTCCCAGACTCATCCTGGGCCGTACTGGAGTATGATTCCTCCACATTGTTCAAGAACTCGTCATCTTGATACTCGTCGTCATTATCCTCCTCGTCCACATCCGCATCATCGCTATCAGAGTTATTTTTTCCGGTAGAGGTGGTACTGGAGTGAAGGATGGCTCGATCTACAACCTTTCTGACATAGAATACGACGAGGAGAACGTTGACAGTCACAATCAAGACCAAAAGGTAAAGAGGCCCATAGAAAAACAACATTCGAAATAGATTTGCATTGTGACCTCTGTCTTCATCGGGACTTTCTGCAATGAAACACCACAGATTGGCACTATTGTAAATCTTGAGGAATATACCAGCAAAGCCTGTGCTTAGGCCCCAACCCCAAGGCATAATGTGGAAGCACCACTCATATTTTTCAAGAAGAGGCCGTTTCCACTGTTTGAGTATGATCAAAACAAAGTAGAAGGTCAAGCTGGCATTGTAAATTGCAGACGCAATGGTTGCTCCTTGAGTGAAGAAGCCTTGCAGGTTGCATGTTGCTCGATTCCCCACAGCCCACAAGACACCACTAGATGGAGGAATCGGCCAGGAACCCATGAACATCCAAAAACTACCCAATAGGTCGGTAATAGACATTCCCATAATCAGGCGATCATATACTTGAGAGGATCCTCTTCGAATCTTATTCACAACTGTGTAGAGGATTAAACAACTGAAGGTCATCGAGACTGACCCCGAAAACTTGGGAAGGAGCACCAATGCATACTGTTGCGCAGACATGGTATTTATTTGCCTCTGTTTTTGTGAAGTACCACTCGAGTGGTACTTGCATCGTCGCTTCTATAGAAATAAATCAATATTTTCTTCGCTACCAGGTAAACGCGTCCACTTTTGAGATTACCACACAGATTAAAGTATCTTCAAGATGCAGAGTTTTCGTTCGGTAGTAGATAGTCCTAGAGCAGTAGTAGTGGGAATTAGGGACCCAGTGTTACAATATGATTTCGCGATAAACAAAGGACCAATAAAAGTAACAATGGCCTTCGGGAGATCCTTATGTCTTTTTTGCATTAAGGATGACCAAGGGTACTGGTACCAGGTACTACCACTCTAGTAGTAGTAGTAGCTAGCTAGTAGCTACCAGGTACTAGTAGTAGCTAGCTAGTAGCTACTAGTAGCTACTAGGAGTACTACTGGTACTACTACTACTGTACCACCAGTGGGTGGTGGTAGTGGTGTACTACTGTACCAGGTACCAGTACCAGGTACAGTACACTCCGAGTACAAGGTACAGTACCTGGTATTTCTCAATATTTGGCAACTGACTGTTAGTATTGAAATAATGTTGTAGTAGTACGCCTCTTGTAGCTAGTAGAACTCCTACGTCTACCTAGTAGCTAGTAGTAGTGGTACTAGTACTAGAAGAGGATGTGCTGTACTACTCTAGCTGTGTAGATACTGTAGTACTAAACTAGCTACTCGAGTACTACTTTACCGTAGTAGCAGGGAGTACCAGGAGGGGTACTGAGCTACCAGGTACTGGTACTACTCCTACATGTAGTACAGTACCTGGTAGCATTATTTAGTGAGAGGGTAACGAGGCGTGGAGTAGTCCAGGTCTAGTACTAAAATTGGAGTTGCGGCAAGATATGCGGACAAGAGGATTCGCTTGAAAATGGGTAATGGTACCTGCTCGAGTAGACTACTACTACCAGGTACAGTAGCTAGTAGACTACTCTCTGTACTACTAGAGTAGACTAGCTACCAGGTAAAGTAGATGGTATTCGTTAACCCAACTTTCTGTTTGAGCGACAAAAGCTACCAGTATGGCTACATATGACCATCATGTGATGATCCATTCACCCTTTTGCAATTCTCATACGACTCCGTCGTCATCTCAACAACAAAAATGTCATTGCCTCCACTGAATATTACGGTACCATGATTCCAGAGACATAGTACAAGCAACTCTACAATCACTCACAGCTTTCGGCTGCGCTTGATCGCTATTCTAGTAGCATGTAGTACCATAGTAGAGTACTCGAGTAGTAGCTACCAGTACCTAGTAGACCTACTGGTACCAATTTCCGTCACTTTCGCTGGTCTGCACTCCCATCAAACTGTGAAATTATAATAGCCCGGGTGGTTGTCCTGAAACCTCGTCACAATGAACCACATGATTTTTTGTTGTGCGACATTTTTTTCAACAGCATTGATTTGATGAAGCTGCATTTTCTGCCATCAAGAAAGCGTTGCAATGGATCATCAACAGCATGATGCCCGCTAAGTAGATACTCCAGTTTTGTTGTGAACTCCGCCATCTGAACGACGAACGTCTAGCGAAGTTAAAATAATGTAATGTGCGATTGCTTCTTCCGAGGCTTTTTATTGTTGACTTTTACATTTGAGCAACGCTTAGCCAAGAAAGAAGTAAAGAAGTGTGCATAGTGAGAAAGGTTTTAAATTAGCAAGGAAGCGCGGGTGTCAATATCCTCGCTCTTATTCTTATTTTTTGACCGTCCGTATCTCTTGGTCAGCGAAGCGCGTTCGTCAAGGAAGCACATCACAGCAGATAGCTGTGGGCAACCTTACGATTGATTCGGGCTGAAATATTTTTATTTTTTATCCATCCATCTACGAATATTTCACTCTTTCGTCTTGGCATTTTTTTGCTTGAGAGACAATCAACGCACCTCAGCACCCCCCAAGTGCATCATCTACGAATCACTCATACGTTATTGTTCTTTACACCTTGCAAGTCGTGCGTAGCAAAACTGCCCATTGAATATTTCTTCAACGAGACCCTCAACTCCCGCACTTCAGTACTCTATGTTACAAGGAATAAGAATACGCCCTCTCCGGGGTGATCACAGCACAGCCCGGACGAGTATGACGAAAGAAAGTTATATTTCTTCATTGTCACGGCTCTATTTTCGAAAGCAACACTTATCTTCCCTTCGAAAACAAAAGCAACAATCGACACCTAGCCAGCAAGAAGAGCAACAAATAATAGTACCTATGGACGGTTACTCTCACTTGCTCAAATCTCTCAGTGAGAATGATCCGAGCTTGACCCATTTGGAACTAGAAGGCTCGACAGTGCCCAGCAGATGCGATCCGTTTGAGCTGATTCGAGCCATTCGTTGCAATACCACGGTCCGGTCTGTTGAAATTTTTAAAGAGTTCTTGTTGGATTTGACGATTGAACAAGGTAGAAATCTATTTGAGGCGTTTGGAGATTTGCCCAAGTGCGAAGCCATCGTTTGCGACTTTCCTAATCCTAGAGAAGGCTTCCCGTTGCAACTGCACGCCCTCACGTGTGTCTTGACGGGTATCTCCCCGCTTGAAACATTTTCGTTGCGAAATGTGGTCTTGTCCCGCCACGAACACGAAGTTTCAGAGGCGCTCCAAAGACACGCCCACCTGAGAGAATTCCAAGTCAAGGATCTCTTGCTCGTCGATCGAAAGATTACACTCGATCCCTTACTGCATGCCTTGGCTCGCATTCCCACGTTGAAGGTGGTAGAGATTCAAATGAAACGCCGCCAATCGGGTGCATTGACCCTGGGACCACTTCGAGACTTGTGCAAATCCAAGAGCATTCGAGTTCTCAAACTGGGGAAAGTGAAGCTCACGGAAGAGCTGGCGGTTCTAATGGCAGATGCACTTCGGGCAAATACTAAGCTCAAGGCCTTGACCTTGTTCGACTGTAATCTCACGCGCAACGGATACGCTGCTCTTGCGCAGATGCTGAAAGTAAACACATCGCTGCAAGAGCTTCAATTATACGACGAAAAGTTGGACGATTCCTGTTGCATGGCCATTGCAAGCTCTCTGGAACGAAATTCCACCTTGCAGGCTTTGACGATGCAACCGCTGGTGCCCATTCATCCATGAAAACAAAGTTATAAGTGCGTTTTTATTTCGTATGCGTGCATGGCAGAAAAATGACAAGAATTATGTTTTGGGCAAGTATCGATTGCTCTAGCTGGTAAGAAGGAGGGGCAACATGATCTATAATGTATCATAATTACTGTATTGGAATAGGGCATAGGGCTGTGAATGTATTGAATGCATTGTAATAGATCGTTTCGCTTTGACTGCTTCATACTGGAAGAGCCAGTACTATCTACTTAGAGTAGTGTTTGGGGTCATCCTCCAGTTTTCAATTAGGAGAGTTTAGAAAAATATTTAGGAGATTTTTAGGAGACTTTAATTAGGAGATTTTATGAGACATTAGGAGAGTTTTTTTTCCAATTAGGAGAGTTTTTTTTTCAATTAGGAGAGTTTTTTTATGTTAAGCTAGATATTAACTAGAGGAATTAGGAGATTTTATTTTTCATTTAGGAGAGTTTTTTTTCTTATTAGGAGAGTTTAGTCAACAGTACTAGGAGCGTTTCCCCATATTTAGGAGAGTGTTAGGAGATTTAGGAGAAAAAAATAGGAGACTTTTAAAAGTCTCCTAATTAGGAGATTTTCAATTAATGGTTTTTACTACCTGTTCTTCCTGGTAGCAAGGTCGTCAGGTGCGATGGACGCTCGCCTTAAAAAAAATCGAAAAAAGTTAATGTGTATCACTTCTTCCGATAGTGGCTTTCGCGTCCATTCTTGTTCAGGAACCTTCTATTTCTATGACATCAGCGAAAATTACGCCGCACGATTGATGCTTCCTGACAAACTCTCTAGGCCATTCTTTTACAAATGCATCCATAATTATTGGAGTAACTAGAGTCATTATTATTCAATAGTGCTCCCATTGTATTACTAGTACCAGGTACCTGGTACTATCCCAGTTCATCCCTGGTACCAGTAAGTACTGGTACTTTGTAGGTGACACTCCCATGTGTTGAGCATGAGCTTGCCAGGTTGATCCCATCCTGGGAGGTTATTTTCAAAAATAAGAATAAGATCCCAGTTAAATGAATACACACGCATGCATGCAACAATCCAGGATCAGTAATAATATATCCCGGCTTACTCGCTTTCTGCTCTATTGCATCGTTGGCACCTGGTACCACTGGTAGTAGTCTAGTACCAGGTATCCTGGATTAAAACACAAGAAGGCTTAGATAGCAAAAATAAGCTAAGATCTGATCATACTGGTACATTGATTTGTCGAGAGAGGGGACAAGTACATTGCATTGCAAGGAAAGAACAAGCAGTCAGGGCAAACAAGCTACGCATCCAATTCACTCTTGTCTCCTGTCCACCAACCCTTGCGAACTTTTTGCCGGCTAGTAGACTACAGTACCACGATTATCGGAGGATTGCATCCATCATTCATCTCGTCCATCTCGCCAGGTTACAGCACTACTAAGGAACATGAAGATCCTGAAGACAATCTTGGCTCTCTCGGGTCTGACATCCCCGGTCATAGCGATTGGCTATTATTCCGGGGCTAAAGATAGCAACGACAACAACCCTTCTTCTCGACGACGACAAGAACAACAGTTAAGAGGCCTTCAAAAGACAATTCCATCGGACATACCAGGCTTTCCCGACCTGAACTATGACAAATTAGTCCAACTTTGTGATATTTGCGAGCTATGCGGTGCAGATTCATCGTCTGCTCTCTGTAAGGACATTACACCGCAGCTCTGCAATCTTTGCCTTGACCTTGATGACTACGAAGGGGCTACTCCAGCACCAACTCTAGCACCAACTCCAGCCGGATCAGGTCCAGCTCCTGATAGTGTTGAAGCCAGTAGCTGCTTCTCAGAAGTGTCCCAAGTGCAACATTTGAATGGGGATGTTCTTATGATGACAGATCTCGCGATTGGTGACCATATTCTCACCGGCAGTGGAGAGTATGAAGAAGTTTATGTTTTTGGACACCAGCATGCCACTAAGGACGCAACATTTTTTCAGATCCATAGCTCGAAGCAAAAGAATCCTTTGGAAGTAACAGGTGAACACCTGATCTTTCTACATGGCGAAAGTAGCCCAGTCAGAGCAGCGAGTGTACAGATAGGAGATGTTCTTCACACCTTAAATGGAGGCTCTGCAGTCACAAATATCAAAACTGTTCAGAGAAAAGGCATTTATGCTCCTTTGACTGTTGGAGGAACTCTGGTTGTGGATGGAGTGGTTGCATCCTCTTACGTTACCTTTCGAAGTATCAAGGAAGGGAAGAGCCACCTTGTGTCTGATCATGAAATCATTCACTTTGCCTTGTCTCCATATAGGTTACTTTGTCAGGGAGTTTCCAGTCATTTCTGTGCTGATCAATCCTACAGCAATGAAGATGGTATGCCTTACTATGCCCATTATGGTCTTGAACTGTTGGCCTGGATCTTTGACTCTAGTGACAACATAGTTGGTTCGTCCTTGCGAGTTGTGGCATTTGCAATAGCTTTTAGCCTCTTGGGCGTCTGCAGACTACTTGAAGCAAGCCTTGGTGCTGCCTTGGCACCATTGATTCTCTCTCTTGCGGCTTCAGCCAGAAGGTTTCTGCCGCGAAGACGTACGGGAGAGTGCAAGGCCGAGAAGGTTTCATGATAAAGGGGAATGGTGACCAGTAATTGTACTGCGCTAACGTAGTAAGCTAATAAACGTGGTTAAAAAAATGAGGCTGCACATTTGAATTATTTTGAAATTGATTTTATTACTTATGCAAACTTATCAGGAATTATTTTGTGGTATTCTGGAGGACAGCGACGATCCTTTGCGTCTCTTAGCTACGAAACTTCTTTCCAGTGGCAGCATGGTCCTTCAGCAATTGGCATGGCTCGAATTGTGGTCCGTACTTGTCAGCAAATCCGTTCATCATATCAACATACTGAGTGACACCAACTTGATCCAAGTAGGTGAATGGTCCTCCACGGAAGGGAGCGAATCCCGTTCCAAAGATGAGACCAATATCTCCGACCTCAGGACTCTCAATGATTTCGTCTTCAACACACTTCGCAGCCTCGTTGACAAATCGGGAAACGAGACGATCTTGAATATCCTTTTCGGTCAACTTCAAGTCTTCCTTGACAAATTCCTTTGCGTACCGCTTGACTTCGTCATTGATAAACTTTTTTTTCCCTTTACCCTTGGGATAAGTATAGAACCCTTGTCCTGACTTCTTTCCAAGCCATCCACGTTTCACCATTTCTTGCAAGAGAGAAATGTCTCCGCCACTCATGCGCACACCCAAGTCGGCGTCGGACAGGAACGATGCCACATGACTGGCAATGTCGATTCCAACCTCGTCGGCAAGAGTGACAGGACCCACTGGCATTCCAAAATTGGTCATGCTCTTATCTAGCATTTCCAGCGAAGCTCCGTCGCGGGCCAAGGCAGAGACCTGTAGTTCATAGTTTTGGTTGCATTGGAGTGATATGAGGGGCGAGATCTCTCGAAGACCTAATGAAACACACACACACACACAAAATAAATGTCAAACGCAAACGTACCTCTACCAAAAAGGGACCAAGACAACGATTAACGTAGAATCCGGGAACATCCTTGGTGACGATACATGTCTTGCCCTGCTTCGTTCCAACCTCGAACGCAGTGGCAATCGCTGTATCACTGGTGCCTTTGTGGGGGATAATTTCCAATAAAGGCATCATTGGGACCGGCGAAAAGTAATGCATACCAATAATATTTTGGGGACGTCCAGCACCTTCAGCAATTTTAGTAATAGGAATGGCCGATGTATTGGTGGCAAAGATGCAGTGTTCGGGAGTTACACGCTCCATATCCTTGACGATACGCTTTTTCAAATCCAAATCCTCAAAGACAGCTTCAATAACCAAGTCGGCTTGACCAAAATGCTTTTCCCAGATAGGATCGTCATCGGTCAAGGGCGTCACACGGGACGTATTAATATTGGCCTCGTACTGTGTCATGCGCTTTTTCTTGAGCTTTCCCTTCCAGGACTCTGTAATCATGGACATTCCCCTTCCTACACCTTCATTGTGCTGGTCCTTGAGCATGACATTGTACTTGCCCTTTTCGGCTGAAACCTGAGTAATTCCAGCACCCATCAACCCGGCTCCGATTACGGCCACATTCTTGACGTCCACGGCAGCATCTTTGCCGTAATTGTGCTTCTTCATGGCAGTCATGCCCTCAAAGATGTTGATCAGCGCGGCCGACTCCTTCGTTGCAGCCAATTTAGCAAATTGTTCGCGTTCATTCTTGAGGCCAGCATCTCCAGGATTTTGGAGTCCATGCTCAACACACTGCATAATTGCAAAGGGGGCCGGATAGTTTCCGTTGGTCTGTTTGTTGACCATTTTCTCCACCTGATTCCAAATAATTTTGCGTCCGTACTGGTTATCTTCCAAGATCTTGTTGACGGTGCTCTTGGATTTGCGCTTGGGTTTGAGACTTCCATCGGCCAATTGACGAGCACTTTCAATGGCCACTTGTTCCAACGATTCAGGAGCAACGACCAAATCGACCAATCCCATGGACTTTGCCTTTTTGGGACGAATATCTTTTCCAGTGAGCATCATATCCAGAGCTGCTTGAACACCTACCAACTTTGGCAGATTCTGAGTTCCACCGAATCCTGGCAAAAGACCCAATTTAACTTCGGGGAGTCCCATTTTGGTCTTTGGCGAATCCGTGCAAATACGGTAATCACACCACAAGGCCCATTCGAGACCACCTCCCAAGGCCACACCATCAATAGCACAGACCAACGGAATTTTCTTGGCTTTTAGAGTATTCTTGAAAAAGTCAATGCCATCTTCAATGATGGGAACCAGTTGGGCCTTGTCGGGACAAGATTTGATATCCTTAATATCGGCTCCAGCAATGAAGGTATTTGGTTTGGCCGAGGCGAACACTACGGCACGAATCTTATCGTTGGAGCTAATTTCTTCTGCCCACATTTTCTTGGCTTCGTCCTTGACGGCAAAACTGATGGTATTCACGGATTGTCCTGCACAATCGAAACGTACAATGGCAATTCCATCGTCTGTCACTTCAACGTTGGTAAAATTCTCATATTTTCGTTCCGGAGTAGAAACAAAGGGTTTCTTGGCCACTTCTGCTTCGGCCGTTGCTGCTGTTTTGGTTGCAGAGGGTACTTCTTTCACAGAAGCTGATAGAAATCGATGGGTAGGTTGTGATGGCATTTGTCTTTGCGCAGCAGCAGCAGCAGCAGCAGCAGGAGCAGTGGACCAACGATCCGCCATTGTAGAAAATGCAGCAGGTGTAATGATGATTCGGCGGCTCGCAGAACGCATTGCCATGGCTCGAACGGCAGCAGGTCGGCAAATCATTTTTTGTTCGTAGTGGTGAAGAAGAAATAAATGTGTCAAGTGTCGACTTGATAAAAGAAATAAAAATTAATTTAGATTTTTATTTGCCGGCAATATACAGTAGTCTAGTACTCCAAATTTAAAAACTATGAGAAAAAAATCTTTAGAAAATTGCATTCCATCATCGAGAAAGTGGTGAGGGTGGTGGTGTCAAGTGTCAAGCGTCGAATCCAAAAAGGAGATGACGATCTGTTTTTGTTCGGCCTCCGACACGATCCATCGTTCGTTTGCTGCGTGATGAGATTGAAATTATTAATGCGGCTTCGCACTTGTAGGCGGGTCTGAAGTTATTCCCGAGTAAGACGCCTGTTCTGGCCGAGTCCCATTCTAGTGTGTTTGAACATGATGATGATCTTCCTTTTCTATTTCTCGGAAAAACCAATTCGGAATCGGCGCGCAACAAATTTTTGATAGTCTGTCAACATTTTAACCTACCACCCCCTCCTACCCGTCGTCATTTTGCACTAAACTAGAACTATTCCAATACAATAGTATTAGTATTATTGAGTACCCAACACACCTGTAACAAAACAATGATGAGCACCGCCGTAAGTCCCAAGGGTCCCTCTATTGAGGTGTCCGAACAAGCCAGTGATACAACACCGTTGGGATACAATACCTTCACTACCCTCGCGGAAGAAGGGTATAGAGCCATTGAAGAATTGGAACGGGTATTGTTTTTTACGGATTTAGATGACAATCGCACATTTACTGCTTATGAGGGTGATATGAAAAGGGATAATCATGCAGAAAAGGCCGTGAAAGCACAAGACGGTATTCGGGCCATTCATGATTTGAATCACATCTTGTTTTTTGCGCAAAACGAAGCCAAAACCAACCATCTACCTAATACAAGTAGTAGTTGGAGTGCACAGCAGAAAGATAAAGACAAACTATACTCCAAGTGTTTGCCCGACGATCCGAAAGGAATGGCCCGAGCCAACACCTTTGATCTCCAAAATCATTTGGCGTGTACTCATCTCAACTGTCAAATGACGCAATCGAAATGTACCAGCCCACCACCATCGGTGCATTGTGCATCACTCAACAACAGCGACAATAGTACTGGTGACAGTAGCTGTACTAGTGATAGTGTACCCATTACGATTCCCAACATGATGGATACGTTCAAGGCTCATTTCCAATCGGCTCTCGAAGGTGGACAGCAGGCCATTCAAACGGTCGAACGAAAAATTCTCTTTACCGATATTGATGAGAAAGCCCTGGCTAGAGCAAACAAGACAGGTGCGTCGGTTGATATTTTTGAAGAGATGCACTTGTTCTTGTCCGAAATAGAAGAAAAATTAGCCACCGTGGCCTTACAAGGTGGCCAGACGGCAGTGGAAACGGGAGCACAAGTTTTGATAGAGAGTTTGGAAAGAGGAGGACGCGTCATCAAAGAAGTGGAAGAAAGTACTCAAAAGATCTACAAAGAGTGTGAACGTCAGTTCTTGTGTAGGAATTTGGAAACGTTCGCACTGGCCAAGGACAAGACCAAGGATGATGTTATTACTCACTTTTTGAACTCGCAGCAAGTCCTTGCCGAATTGGAACGCAAATTCTTGTTTACCGATCTCAAGTAGCAACTTGGCGCAAATTCGTGTATACCGACATTCAAGTGACATGGCAACAGCACCAGCAAAATCATTCGTAAGCGAAGACAGGTATTCATGTTTTTTGAAAAGTACGTAGCAAACTAGTAGTGGCAGAGATCTTTACAAACGAAAGTTGCCTCTCCGAAGGCTAGTGCGCGTGCATCGAAGATCCATTTCATGAGCTAACCTTACATATTACACACACAAACAATTTTGTTTTCTACTTTATTCGTAGAGGTGCGGTTTCACAGCAAAACAGACCGCGTCGGGTAGCGGTATGTATGTCGTCACAGTTGTACTAGCTACCATAGCTAGCTAGTAGAGGGTTCAGCCAGATTTAAGCGCTCATAGCCTAACCTTGCTCTTAAGAATTGCAGTACCGTTAGCTAGCTAGAGTACTGGTGTACTTCACCAGCAAACAACAAGCGTACGGTACTGAAATCCCATCAGCATGTTTGACCATGAGTTATTCATCGTCGCACAAGCTAGCTAGCACGATCTACCTACTAGAGTAGCTTATCAGCCTATTTTCTGCTGTACACTTCTCAATTAATATTCAAATTATTTCTTCTTTTCTTGAGGCTATTACGCATCTGATAAGCTAGTGTACCATGGCAGCAGAAGAAGTCATCGAATTATCGGTCGAAGAGACCAATAAATTGCGCGCAGAATTGGGGCTGAAGCCACTTCAAGAAAAAGGAGCTCCACCATCCACTTCGGCTACTACTACTGCTGCTGCTGCCGATGCCGATGCTGATGCTGCCTCTTCCAATGCGAACAATGGAAACAATGAGGAAGTTTTGGAAATGTCAGTTAGTGAAACCAACAAACTTCGAGCTCAACTTGGACTTCCGCCTCTTCGCAATTCCTCTTCGAAAGAAACTGCAATTCACGATGTTGATCTGAAAGAAAAACAACGACTGGAAGACGAAGCCAGGATGGAAGAACAAGAGCTGCTCGCAGAAGACGTTGAACGTGGCATCGAATCGACGTTTACTGCAAAATCTTTGGGCGCTGACGGGGAATCGGATGCCAAAAGTTGGGCTGCCAAGCTACGTCAATCTAAAAGTTCTTCTGCCGTTGCCGCTGCTGCCAAGACGAAGAAAAAGGCGAAGAAGCCAAGCAAGTCCAAGACGGTCGACAAGTACGACGAGTCAGATTTAAAGGGAATGGCTGTCTCACACGCGGCTTCGGAACTCCAAGCTGGTTCTACCACTGTCATGACACTGGCAGATGCTCCACTCCTCGAGTCAAATGAACACAATGCTCACATAGTAACAGGTCTCAACGAGGATGCCAATACACCCCAGTTGGAAAACGTCAATCTTGCCGAAGCCGCAAAACAAAGCGATGGACTTAAAAAGAAACGACAATTAGAAATGGGCATGGGTCGTGCCGGTGGATATGCAGGCTACGATGATGATGAATTTGAAGAGCTCGGTGGGACGGGAGTCGCATCCCGAGCCAATCGGACGATGGGCGATGGCAGTGCTGGTCCAAAAGCAGCAAAATCCGGTCGAGGATTTCAAATTGGCGACACAAACCTCAACAATGCTCGCAACGACGATGAAAGCGATTTGTTTGCTATGGAATCTGGTCGTGCCATTTCGTTGGAACCAGTGCAAATGGATGTCCAGGCATCCGATTTCATGACGGAACAAGAAGATTTGGATTTGCGAGGCAAACCGAAGAAAGAAAAAAGGACCAACAAGAGAGATAAATTTGATAAGAAAAAGAAGAAGAAAGACAAGAAGGAAAAGAGGAAACATCGACGACAACAAGAGGACGACGAAGAGAGTGACGAAGAACCGACACAACCGCCAACTGCAGCGAGCAAGACACTCTTGCAAGAGTTGGAAGAGTCTGCTGCGGACAATGACAATAGCAATGGTACCACATCTCGCAAACGTAATCGTGATGACGACAAGGGTGATCAAGAGGAAGCTCCCACATTAGTCCCTGTGGCATCTCTCTTGTCCAAGGCGGCCAAGAAAAAGGGTGACAAACGAGCCAAATACGAAGCCGTTATGGAAAAAGGAAATGTTCGCACGCAGCAGGCCTTTGCTCCTGCCAAAGAAGAGGAGCAGGAAGAGGAAATCCTCCTAGATGACGAACCGGACGATGCCTTTTTGAATGCAGCCTTGGCCAAGGCTCGGCGGTTGAAGAAATTGCGCGGTATGATTGGCGACCCTGCCGCCACAGGCGCAGAAGCTGTAGCGGCGGCGGTCCAGTCTATGCCCGATGCTGCGCCCTCGTCCAGCACTAGAGCTGCGGGGGGTATTACCTTTTCCGTAGACGATACAAGGGAATTCACGCGTGCGCTTCAAGCCAAGTCGGAACAGCAGACTCGTAAACAAAATAAATTAGCGGCCACTAAAAAGGAAGCTCCTTCCAATACGATTACAACCGTGAAGAAAATCAAAGAGGAACCAAAGGCGGAAACTGTCACGCAAGACGCCATGGAAGTAGATGCAGGCGATGATAATGCTGACATGGCGGAAATGGCCAAAGAAATTAAAGACGACGATTCAAATTTTGCCGGGCTACACGGTACCACCGGCAGTACCGTCTCGGTGGGCCGAGGATTGGCTGGGGTGCTCAATTTGTTTCAGCAAACAGGCGAACTTACGCGCAAGAACGCTGGCAAGGAAGAGCTTCGTGGGCGTGCCAACGATGAGCGAAATTACGAAGATTACGAAAAGATGGATCTTAAAAAAGTCGTTAGAATTGATGATCGACACGCCACTGAAAAGGATCGAGAAATTGCCAGCCGTGAAATCAAGCTTGAATATCGCGACAAGCACGGTCGCTTGTTGACTCGTAAGGAAGCGTATCGCGACCTTTGCTATCAGTTCCATGGACACGGCAGTTCGAAGAAGAATGAAGAGAAAAAACTAAGGCAAATGGAACGAGAACAGGCAGAAGCTCGATTGGCTCAGCAACAAGCTGGTGGTGGACCAGGAATGTTGGGCGCGTTAAAGGCTACGCAAAAAGCCACTGGAAAAGCATTTGTGGTCCACAAAACGTAAAAGAAGGTCCACAAAACGTAAAAGAAAACAGTACAGTATCTCCATCTGTTGTTGCTGTCTGATTTGTTGTTGCTTGTGCGAAATTCCGAGTGAATATGAATCTAACGATTTGTTCAAAATTTAACAAGAATTATTTTAAAAAGAATGAAACATAATCAATTCCATGACATGACCTTGTTTGCAATATATTTACCAATGGCCATACTACTTGTTAATCCAGGACTCTCCATTGCAAAGAGATGAACGAGTCCTGGAATCCCGTGTTGCTCAGGCCCGACGATGGTATAATCTCGGAATGGTACGCGTCCGTCTGCGGACAGCGATGGATGGTCCAGCTTTGGTCGAATGCCTGCATAATCCGGTTCAAGAGACCCATCGGATACATCTGGCCAATATTTACGAATTTCTTTGTAAAACGTGTCACTTTGTTCTGGGTGAGGCCTCAAATCTATTCTTGTCGGGTCTTTTACTTCGGCGCTAATCCATTCAACGTCAGGACCAAACTTGACGCTGGTGCCAACCCAATCAATCGTCGCGTGTATTCCCAAACCACCTGGTTCTGGTAGCGGATAAACTAAATGCTGGAACGGAATCTTGCAGCCTTGCAATCGAAAGTAATTGCCTTTGGCGTAGTACTGTTGTGGCACAATGTAGTTTGTGGGTGATCGGTTGTTTCTGTGAATTACTCGAGCCACTAGATCCGCCCACAATCCTGCTGAATTGATAACTGTCTGACATTCTAATTGTGTATCGTCATCAAGCTGCAGCAAAATGCCTTTCCCCCCTGCACTTCCAGTGTCGTTTATAATGGCGTCCTGGGAATGTTCTGGCTCTTCACGACCAGTCGAAGTACTACTCTGCAGACTGGAATGAAGGGCCAACGTGGCGCCATAATCTTCGGCGTCAGCCAAGAGACTCAACATGAATGAGTGAGAGTCTAATACTCCAGTACTTGGCGACCATAAAGCTCCGAAACACTTCACACTGGGCTCCAGCACGGAGACATCCTCCGGCGTAAGCATCTGAACATCCGAGACTCCATTGCGTATAGCTTGTTGTTGCAGGTTCGGAAGCTGTGTTTCCAGTTGTTGTTTTTGTGTGGCGACGATTAACTTTCCGCATTTGTTGTAGTTAATGTGTCTCGACTCACAGTAATCATACATTAGCTGTTTCCCCTCGACGCAGAACTTGGCCTTCAGAGAATCTTCAGGATAGTAGAGACCCGCATGAATGACTTCCGAATTTCGCGACGATGTCTCGGATCCAATAGCATCAGCTCTATCCAATATAAGAACTTCCTTTCCATTTTTTGCCAAGGCTCTTGCAATTGCTAATCCGATAACCCCAGCCCCAACCACGGCAACTTCTACTTGAAATGCTGCAGGTGTAGACGCGAGGGCCATGATGTTTTGTTGAAGACTACCTGGTGCTGCAAGCAGGTAGAACCTGCAATTTCTCTTTCGGGACTCCTCAAGTTCTAAAGATCGGTGTGGAGACTGGAGACCCGTGCTTTTTTGCTCCTTTAAATTCTTGTTTTATGTTGTAGAGGAGTATGAACGATGAGATTTTTTTAAGACGACATTCTTGTCTGGATGCACACAGGTTCAAATGTGGATTTTTGAAGATTTGCATAACACTATGCACGAATGAGCATCCCGAACATTTTTTAGTAATTTTCTACTTCAGGGGGGGTGTGACTGCCTTCATGGGTAAAATAAATACTCTAATAATAAATCATACCAAACACGAGCATGATCTAGGCAATTTCACATTTCACTGGAAGTATCGTGTCGACTGCCGATGAAGAGGCGAGCACCCTTCGAAACGCGTTTGCTTCAAAAGAAAATTGTCACTACGCCTACTCATGATGCAGTGTTCCTTCCACGTGCTACAGAAAGCATTGTAATATTACAATATATCTATCGCTAGAATTGCGGATAACCTTTCTTTCATCTGTACATTATGGTGACTACTTTCTTTCTGCACACGCGGTGCTACAGCGATACCGATTTGCTGTTTTACTGGAAGCTGTTAAAGACAGAATTTATCACACTCATCCCGAGGTGGTTTATTTTGCACAGCCTCCGCTACTGGACTGGTCAGTTGCGGTATCCGCAGCCAGGCGGGCAGAATCGACCACAGAATCACGTTTAGGTCGAGGCTGTGATAACGAATTCGATGCCTGCACACTTGTTTGGTCCCCAAACATGGCGAATGAATTCGCCATGGACGATTCATGAGTGAAACTCTCCAAAACGTTATTATCGCCACTACAATAGCCGCTTGCGCCCAAATATCCTTGCATTAGCGGCAGTGACGTCATTGGTGGCCGAAACTGCTGATGAGCTAGAGATGCCTCCGCCATATTCATATTCATATTCCTAACCATGTTCATATTCACCATCCTCATGGCCTGCTGTTGCATCGTGGCGTTGAATGGGCCCAATTGTTGCTTCTCTGAAGTGAATTCCGTGACTTGCAATGATGGTGCGGAAGGGCCGCTAGGACACGACAAGAGTCGACCCTTGAGCATCATTTCCATCTCCTTAGTTTGGATGCGCGTCAAACTAGGGGGGTACAAGGCCAAGCTTGGATGACGGTTCAAAGTAACAGTTGTGGTCTGTACCACAGGAGTCGAATGGACCTCAAAGACTTGACGAGTCCTGAGTGGGGACTTTTCACTAAAGGTTGAACAGTGGCGTCTCACCGGAGTGGTAGGGAGAGGAGGCATGCCTTGATTTGTGTCACTATTATAAGATATATCCGAGAGCGGCCAGTCCCCGAGACTACTGCAATGGCGAAGCGGTGGGGCTGGAAGAATAGCTACGTGAGGAGCCACAGTAGGAACCACGGTAGGGGTGGTTTGAAGGCAGGCTGACAAACCCTTCTGTTTGTTCGACGGCTTTTGATTTTTGGGAGACTTCTTCTGTTTCTTGATAGACGTCTTCTTCTTCTTTACAATTCCCCCAGTCATTAGACTGGGGTTGTTCTTTCGAGGCTTGGGGATCAACTTTTTTAGAGAAATAGGAGGAGGGAGTGCATGGATTGTCCCGGTCAGTTTTGCTACTTCCACCAAGCGCTGACGTTCTGTCTTCATTCCAGACCTTTCGTACCACACAAATTTTGCATATTCGTTGAACTTGCGAGTCACTTGTGCTCGGGTGTATCCGGTCACTATCAAGAACTGCTCCAAGTCAGCATCATCTTGGGTTCGCGGAAGAGTCTGTTCCCAGCCCTTTTTCTTGCATAGTTCGATGAATATCTTGTAGTGTGGAGAGGACTTCTTGAAGACAGGAGATGGCGTTGTCCTAATACTTGGAAACTTTCTCGGAGAGGAAGCACTTTTCTTCTGTTGGGCCTTCTTGTCCGTTGTAAAGGTATCGTCGCCGTCGTCCGTCATGTGAATGTCCATTGTATCTGGAGAAGAAGGAGGTAAAGGCCGAGCTGTTGTCTTAAGCTTCAACGCCAAGGAAGCACCAGGACGGTGGGAGGGATAAGGGGTTGAACCCGCTATCGCAGATGCTGTCGATGACGATGGAGCTACTGTAGTATGTTGTCGTCGGGACTTGACCAAGGAATAAATGTCTTGCTGTTTATTGTAATCCGCAACCATGTTTTGTACTTTAGGAGATTGGTTCATTGGGGTTTTGTAGGATTAATTGGGAAAATGAGATCAGAATGATTTCGAGGGGGCAAAGGGCAAACTGCACGTGGTCACTTTTCGTGTTGTTGTATCCTGCGGGAGTCATTGAATCGAATTTATGACCAGTCGGAAACACACTACTAGTACATCAGCTGTGATCTGGCTTCAACGTACCTATAATTATCCTGCTGAGATATAGTAGTATGCTATCGCACAATGTTGAAATCTATCTAGAGTCATTTCAAGTCGACAGCTAGCAAACTTAGGGGAAGGGAGGGCTTGCAAAGAACTCTCGAAAGCAAACAAGAACGTTGGGATGAGTGTCGCCCTTCCACTTGCTTAAGGCATCAGGTTTTGGTGAATAGGTAAATGATCTTTTCCTCTGCTACGTAGTCATGTATTTCTAGTAGTAGTCTCTTTGGGCTCTTGTTTACGAGTAATATTATATAACCAAAAAAATATAGTTTGACTGCTAAAAAAATAGTGTGCTCATGCTTTTCAAAGAATGACGACATGATGAGTAATACCTGGTACGGTAAATCGATGACCACAGAATGACTGTGCGTCTTCATCAATCAGGCGACCGGTAATGAACCACCCGGAAACGTAAAGATTTGAAAAAGAATTGAATCATCATGGAGGGAAAAAGAACAGGCAGGCTCGTAAGGTTCGCAACTCTACACGACCGATGGAAACCTCATCTCAACAAGGCCTTCATCTCTCATCAATAATTTTCAACGGCAGCACCACGCAAAACATAGTAGAATTGTGTAGCAACACGTCAAAACCCAATCCCTCAAAACAACACCATCCTTATAATACAATAGAAATTAACCCTTGGGTTATCATCCAACACAAATCGTTTCCCATCATTGTTTTCAGATCACCCTGATCCGAAAGTCCACACCAGTGTAAACAGATCTCGTATCGGTAGGTCTCTCTTCACGTTTTTGCTTTTGCAAGGGTTGATCAAAGGTAAACTTTGGAGATGACAGTGCCAACTTTTTGAGCTGGTGAAACTCTGACCGAATCTATTTGTTTTCTCCGTTTGCACCAACAACACAGATTTTTTCTCCCCGTACCGACGTTCTTTTCCCGAGGAACAGTAATCACTACGAAAGGCCACCTGCACCAGAATCAGTTACCACCACCACCGATACGACCACCACCCGCAGCAACATCATCATTATTCACCAAAAAAGTTCACCATGCCTGCTCCACGAACTGCCGTTAATAATAAGCGACCCAACGAGGAGACCGACGAGGCCACCAAGTTGCCCATTAAGAAAATGCCTCGCAAGGATATTGCTGCCAAGGCTGCCGCTGAAGAGGAGAAGGAAAAGGCCGAAGCCGAGGCCGCTGCCAAAAAGGTGGATGATAGCATCAAGCCGACACCGACTGCCCCTACTCTGGCAGTCGCCGTGGCCGGTACAACCCCTATGCCTACGCCTGCCCCCACCCCTGCTGCTGCTGCTGTTGGCACCGCCGCCGCATCCAAGCTGGGAGTTGCCCAACCTCCTCCCATTATCTACAAGGAGGAGGATGATTATGAAGATAACGACGATGGTGCCGTGATTCCCGAAGAATCCGATGCTTCCTGGAACCAGCACTTGTTCGATTTGCTCATGTACAAGCACCAGTACAAGACCCTTCATGTCCAGGCCACTTACGACCCATCCTTGCAATCGTGGGCCGACACCCAGCGCAAGTTGTACCGTCGCCAAAAGAAGGATCTTAACTTGGTCAGTGAGGCCACCAAGAAACGCATCTTGGCGTTAGATGCCATTAACTTTCCATTTACCCTGCGTGGTGCTGCTCATTGGGAACGTTACTTTGCCAAGTTGCAGGACTTTAACAAGAAGCATGGCCGTAAGTTACATAATCTACGCGACATGTGTTTTGCACTTGCTACTTGGTTATTATTTTGAATATTTATATACTGCATTGTGGTTTTCTAACCTGCATCATCCTTGTTTCTCTTTTCTTGAAACGACAGATTGCTTGGTCCCTCGTTTGTGCGAATTTGCCGGCTTGGGCGACTGGGTAATTGATCAACGCCGCCAGTACAAGCTCATGATGCAGGGAAAGCCCAGTGTTTTGGATCCCGAGCGTCAGCGCAAGCTGGAGGCACTGGGATTCGTCTGGGTGGTCCGCAACCGTCCCGAGTGGAACAACCGTTACTCAGAGCTCCTGGCCTACAAGGAGAAGCATGGAGACACCAAGGTTCCTCAGCATTACAAGGAGACTCCTGGCTTGGGAAAATGGGTTGCCAAGCAGCGTGAACAGTTTCGTCTCAAATCGCAGGGAAAGCATTCATTCTTGACGCCTGATCGTTTGGAGAAGCTCAACCAGGCTGGATTCGTCTGGAGTGTACGGAAGGATGATCCTGGTGAGGCCCTTGCCATTAAGAAGGAGGAGTCTCCCATCAAGGAGCCCATGCCATCGATTGTCGACGATAAAGCCAAGGAAGCTGAAATGCCTGGATTGAAAGCTCCTGGAATCAAGACCGAAGCCGCCACCTCTGATGACAAAAAGGACGACAAAAAAGAAGAAAATGCTGTCATGGTTTAGGTTTTATTCCAAGAGAGAAGTACAGCAAAGGTTTTGCAACGAAGAAAGACGTGGGACAGAGTGTGTATATGGTAGAAAAGTTTGGATGAGGAACATGAAGAAACGTTGGCGGCGTCAGGTTTAGGCTGGCCTCGTCTCTTGAAAATGTGTGTTTGATGGGAGATTCTCCTCAACAAAACTTCAGTCTTAAGAAGAATACTTGAATCTATTTTTGTTGTTGTATGAGCACTACTGTGATTGATTTGTAGACTGTTTAGGGACGCTTCGTTCTTATTCGTGCGACTGGTTAGTACGATTTGAAGGTGCAACCTGGCAGAATGTTTAAATTAGATAAAAAATAGGCTTCCGGAGACTTGCGCAGGGCATTAACCACAGCAGCTTCGGACGTCATCAATCAAGTTGACGAAGAAATTACTTCAATTTGAAGAATGGAAAATAAACTCACATCACAAGCTCGCCCATTTCATTGTCCATAAGGAAACTAAGTCGCTTTCAAAATGAAAGCAAGAACTGCTGATTTCAAACCACGTGGAGAAAACTTAAGGCTGGCTATCAGTTACCGCTTGCTTCTTGGTACAGTAAGATACGGTGCTTTTAGTTTCAAAATATTGTTACCGTATTTCAAAGAGAAGAGTTTAGCGCTCACTTTCAAAACAAGTGGAGGAAACTTCAGCCGCCATCACTTACTGGTTGCTTCTCAAGCAAGTAACTCTTCAATTTGAAAATATTGTGATTTCAAACTTGGGTTCCATTTTGAAACTTTGCGAGTTTCTCGACTCCGTTCATTCATTTTCCGTCTCTCGAGCTCATTACTTTGATTTTCGCCAACAGTTGCGTAATTTCGCGCCGTCAACGAACAAAACAATTCATTAATTGTTATTCAATCGACCAACCATGGCACCTTCCAGCCAACCGTGCAGTCCCATCGCGAAGTCTCCGTATCCTCGTTTTGCTTCTCCACTACAAGACTTCGTCCGCAACCGTTGCTCGCGCGGCGAGATCATCAAATCACCAAACAAATTCCAAAGTCGACGATGATCGTTTTTGCTTTGTGTCTCCCAAGTCGTCCTACAGTTACATTTTTATTCAAACCATCGTGCAACATGGCATCACATGCCGTCGCTTCGGTCAACAAATTGGATCGTTTTCTACCAAGTCCGTTGTTATCCACGACACAATTCTCCTCACGCGCCCTCCAGGACGCAGTCGGGGGTCGATCGCTGTTTCCCAAGACGCATCTTTCCTCTCAGGAGGCTCTCAACGACGTTTCACATACACCCGATCCGTCGACCCTTTCTGTTAACCGAGATCTCGACGGCATCTGGCCGTTTGTCCGTCAAATCCTTTTCGGTCCATACGATGGCATTGTCGTTGTTGAAGACGAGGAGGACCATCACAAGACGTGCGTTCCGTTACAGTTGCATTCAAGCTTCCTCATTTCGACACACGTTTACTCAAGATCAGCACGTTCCAAGCCGACCAACTACAAGTCCAAGTCATGGGCTTACCAACAACTGCCGTACTCAAAGCTGTCAATACCATTTCAACCACCACTCTCACTGGCAAGTCGCCATCGTCCACTTCGTTCAAGGCATACAACAAATTCAAGTCACAAGCAATCGACTTTCCTTTCCTTTCCTTTCCTTTCAAGACTCTCTAACTACCACAGACCATTGTCGTCTTCTCAACTTGCCGTCAAGTCGTTGCTCATGTCCAAAACAATTTACGCTCATCCGTTCGAAACGACGCGGGCGCGGCGCAACCCTCAAGCTCCCAATGTAGGGAAGGACGTTTGTAATCGTTATAGTAGTAATGTGTTAACTAGGGTGGGACTGGTTTCAGGGAGCTCTTCTCCTTGGCCAGGACTAATTTAAACAGGTCTTGCATCGACGAGATGTAGTCTGTATGCTTGGCAGGGCCTCTCTAGGAAATAGGTGGCTTTAGTCAAGCTTAGTTCGTAGCTGCCTGCATGCAGCCAGGCAGCAGCAGCCAGGCAGGCAGCAGCAGCCAGGCAGGCAGCAGCAGCCAGGCAGCAGCCAGGCAGGCAGCAGCCAGGCAGGCAGGCAGCAGCCAGGCAGGCAGCAGCCAGGTAGCAGCCAGGTAGCAGCCACAGGATGGTGGCAAAGTTTCCCTCATGGGAGCAAATTTTCCCCCAACACCACAGGATGGTGGCAAAGTTTCCCTCATGGGAGCAAAGTTTCCCCCAACACTACAGGATGGTGGCAAAGTTTCCCCCATGGGAGCAAAGTTTCCCCCAACACCACAGGATGGTGGCAAAGTTTCCCTCATGGGAGCAAAGTTTCCCCCAACACCACAGGATGGTGGCAAAGTTTCCCTCATGGGAGCAAAGTTTCCCCCAACACCACGGGATGGTGGCAAAGTTGCAGCCAGGAAGCAGCCAGGAAGCAGCCAGACAGGCAGTGGCAAATTCGGTGACAAATTCGGTGACAAAGTCCGTGACAAATTCGGTGACAAATTCGGTGACAAAGTCAGCGACAAAAGTAAGTGACAAAAGTAAGTGACAAAGCCAGTGACAAAGTCGGTGAGTCGGTGACAAAAGTCGGTGAAAAAGCCACCCACAAAATCACCCACAAAGCCACTCACAGAGGCAACCACAGAGGCAATTACAAAGCAACCCACAAAAACGACAAAAGAACAAAACCACTATGCAGTAGGTTTAAGGATAGTCATGGAAGGGTAGCATTATTAGTACCTGGTACAGTATTAATTTATCTTTTTATTCGGGATTGCACTGTGAGTGGACCCTATCCCATACTCTAGCTAGTTTGTTGTTTGTTCCATCTTTTTTTATGGTCACCACCATAGTACTCTGAATCATCACTCCCGTTCGGGACACCATCCAACCAAAATCCTAGAAAATGTATGCGTCATTCAATTAGGGTGAGAGTGTGTCTGTGCTGGACAAGTGGCTACTATTACTATGGTACTACTAGCTAGCTAGTATAATTATTACTTGGTGGCTGGCTACTAGATACTACTCGTAGTAGGCAGTAAAGTAGTACCAGTACTAGTAGTAGTAGTACTGCACCACACACATCAGAATCTTCAAGTACACGGAACGAATAGTAAAACGAATCGAATCTTCCTTCTTCAATTTGTGGCTGTGGGAGAGTGCCGATGAAAATAATTAATGAGCGCCCTGCCCTGTCCACTGTCCACTGCAATGAGGTACCTGGTAACTCAATAACAAAAAAACAATTCTATCCAACCTGACGTTGTTACCTTCATCATCACTCACTATAGCGCTACTTTATAAGACTTCGCAATTCCAAATCGCCTATCTCTAAACAGATTGACATTCCAGATTACACAATACATCAAGAATCGCCACCAACCCATCTTCACATTTCACATTCGTCATCAGTCAAGCATCCATCAACCATCAACAATTTAGCGTTCTCATTTCTCATAAACACGACGGTCTACTATCTTACATTCAAAAAATGCCAACGAAGAATCCTTTATCCGACTACTTTTCGAGCTACGATCAACCTCTGCTTGGTGGTGATCCGTATCTCAAGCTTGATACAGATGAAGCCTGGGACGCTGATCTTCATCCACACGAGTACGGTGATCAATCCGGTCACGTCTGCAAGACCAGCTGGGATGAACACTCCTTTACCGACAGTGAATGCTTCTCGGACGAAGGTGATGTTACCGACAGCGTTGATGATGAAAACTGCGATGAAAATGACGATGGGGATTGGAGTATTGTGTACACAACAACCTCCGTTTCGATGACGAACACCATTGTTACACCCACTAACACGAGCAACAGCAGCAGGAGCAGCAGCAGTAGTTGTGGTGACGACACGTGTACCGACAGTCCTGAAGTAAGACGGCAAGCACAACTCGGTGGAAACAGCGATCAAACAACCATTATACCTCGACGTGACTCTCGCGTTCGCTTTTGCCAACAGTTAACTCAAGAACATAGCTATGAACACTGCAGTCGCGAAGAGCACGCTCAACTTTACTACAGTTGTCACGAACTACAAAAGTTTATAGAGGAAATGCGCTTGGACGCTGCTGTCAACGCGACTGCTTCTGCTGCTGCGGGTGGTAGTGGTAGTGGTAGTGGCGGCAATAACAACATTCCATGCAACAGCAAAAACAATGAACACAAGAACGATCCAGTTCCAGTTCAGTCAAACAAGACAAATTCGTGCGGTATAATCATTGTCGCCAGAGTCATCTAGACGATGCAAAACTGATTGTAGCAAGCTTAAAGGATTACGTAGCTTGCAGCGCGTCTTTTCGCCGAAGGGATGTTATTACAATGTATAATAGAATGGGAGCTCGCATAATATATTAGAATAAATTTACAATACACTGTCGATTAGTTGAAACCAGACTTTTACCATTGCCCATTCATGAAAGGACGATGGAGATCACAACATTCTCATAGCCAATCCAGACAGAACCGCACTACTAAACCCCACCGGTTGCTTATTGGAGACACACTGCTGTGCACAGCTCCTACTACCTACGTTTGCAGGAGTATTTGCCTGGCAATCAGCATCGACGCAAAGACAAGGGAGCTGGAGGGACGTTTTCAAGATTGCTTTGTGAGTAATAGATATTGATGCCGTATTGTCCGTTCGACGGCGTCAGGTTTTCGTTGGTAACGCATTCGAATCCGTCCTCTATCAAGCCGCGGCCGTTGCATTCTTTGTTGTGAAGCTCGGTGACCTCACACGGCGACTTCAATGGTCGTAGGGGCACTAGTTCTACCAGCATTCCTTGGATAGAGGCTTTATCGGTGATGCCACCTTGGTGAGATTGATCATGCCGTTTTCCTGTTCTGTTCAGTCTGCTGCTTGTTGTTGCAGCGTCCCGGTTGTGCTGGCGGAGAATTGAAGCCATAAAAACGGCATCATCGTTCTCTTGTAGGTAAAGGTTTCGAAGAATGCTATTTTGGGATGGTGTACCAATACTACACTTCCTTGTATTCAGTACAGCAGCAGCTGTAGGCGAGTTTGCCACTTCCTCTGCCAGCCCTTGCATGAAGCGATCACGACTGTTTTGCATGCTAGTTTTACAACTTTCCGATAGACAGGGCAACCTTGAGAGCGCCCCCGAAAACGATGTGAACGATGAAACAGGAACGACAGAGGACAGTTTACTTGTAATGTTATCCTTTATCCAGCATGCCATGGAGGACGAAGACGACTCTCCTTGACTGTCACTAATAGACTGGAAAAAGTGTTCGCTGAGGGGATAAGGATGAGATGCTGGAGTAGCGAGAAAGGGAAAGGACTGGTATTCTTCAAAATCATCCCGTTCTTCATCCATTGAGTTGGATTCGTGGTAGGGATACTCTGTCGAAACATCATCTGTGGCGTCGGTACTACTAGTGGTCTGCGACAGCGCCGGAAGGATCCAACGATGATTGTGTTCCTTTGAGTTTGCGGCCGTCATCTTGTTCGCACTTCGGACGTTTTGAGTAAATTTTTGCTGAGAAAAGGGAAAACGTTTTGTTTTTAGAAATTGATTTGTATCGATGGAAGACTTTCAACGAGTTTCGCTTCAGGTTTTCGCGTTCCTAGTGCGATGAAGCAACGAACTTTTCGATTTGTGTGTGCCTACTAGACTGTGCCAGATACAGTATGTGTTTATGTGTCAACTATCACTACAGTTCGTTGCTGGAACATAAGCTTGCTTTGGAAATTCAGCAACATCGTGCACGTCTTGTCAAAGTTTGATTTCTGCAAGATGGCAATCATGACAAGCCAGACAGATCCTTGTCATAACAACCTTCAGCTTCACGACAACTAATCCAGTACTGTACTAGTAGACTAGTAGTAGTAGACATACACTCATTTTTGTTGCTCTACCTGGTCGCTAGCTACAGTAGCTAGTAGACTACCAATGGTGGTAGCCTACTACTAGTACTCTAGCTAGTACCAGTAGTCTAGTAGTAGAGTAGTCATCTATTACTTTGTTACTCCCTACTACTCTATTATATGTAAAAAGGGACCCAAGTCACTTTTCCAGCAGTACCAGGTACGTAGCCCTAG
>Ga0210036_1001110_pt1 | contig 30631 bp, 11 predicted proteins | sample CryGeymeta201515_FD_185469 | JGI IMG/M metagenome (GOLD analysis project Ga0210036, IMG submission 185469) | Groundwater microbial communities from Crystal Geyser aquifers in Utah, USA - Crystal Geyser metaG 2015-15 (SPAdes) (version 2) | ecosystem: Environmental > Aquatic > Deep subsurface >...
CTAGTAAATTGCCGAGTTTCTCCAAACCACCCTACCTAGCCGAACGTAGCCCTAGAGAGCTGGCATAGTCGAGAGAACGCGGTAGCGTTCGCTCGTGATCACTATATAGTATTCCTAACTCTAATAAGTAAATACAACCTCTGTCCGCCCTTCGTTATTTACAGTAGCTAGTAGTAGTCCTAACAACTACTACTAGTAGTAGTAGTAGCTGGCTGGCTGGTAGTACCAAGTACTACTAGTAGAGTAGCTACTACTAGACTAGTACTAGTAGTAGTTAGTAACAGTAAAATTAATTACTCTGACAGATTACTCCTCGATTGGTGGTCTACTACCGTACGTCTCTCTAGTAGTCTAGCTAGTATCTAGTTCTACAGTAGTTGGTACAAGCGTACAGTACCATCATATTATTATTTTATAAACCAAGCTTCCTTGGTTCTGACTTTCTGAACTTCTGATACAATACTACGTACTACGTACTAAGACGAAAGGGCTGGATATTAATAACAGAGAGGTTACGTCTGTGGCATACCTTCATTTAGCACCAGCTCATCGCTCAAAAACACAGCCAACAACCAACGTGACGGTCATTCAACAACTTCCATCCCAAATCGCAATCAACTGACCAACAACTAGTAGCTACCATTGTAGTACTCGTAGTACAGGAGGTTGTCGCGACCATGAATGCAAGAACAGCAGCAGCAGCAGCATCTTCAGCAACGGCAACTAACACTAGTAATGACGATGATACAAAGTATCAACACTTAACTCAGCTCGTAAATGCTGGAGGTTCTCCGGATGATCACACACCCCTCGGTGGACAAAACCGACAACTGTACCAGCCCACACCGCGGGAACTCAGTTATGCCTTGTATATTTTGGAACAAATCTTCCCGTCTTCCTACCAGCTTTATCAACAACAAACCACGAACAATGCTTCCTCCTCCAATACTACTACTCAGACTCAGACTCAGATCAGTATTGAAGGCAGAGACGCCGTTGCTTTCTTGACCACGAGTGCCATTCATCGATCAATTTTACGCATTTTTTGGAATGTTGTTGATCCACTCAATGTTGGACGATTGACAGATATTGGTCAGTTCCATACCATTGTACGGTTGACAGCATTGACGCAGGCAGGGTACGTAGAAGATAAACTCCTAGCACTTGGGACCACCCACACTACAACGTTACCACCCACACAAGCATCATTATCATCATCACCCGTTTCTGTTGTTTGGGAAATCCTCAATACTACTACACATATTATCAAATTGCCTTTGGCACAGTTTTCCTCGGTACAAATTCCAAGTCAAGAATTCTTGCAACAGTTGTACACCACTCATCAACAACGAAGATTGGGAATGATGGGCGTTTCTGGTCACGCCATGAGCAGCAGCAGCAGCAGCAATAATGATACAATGGTATTACCACCACAAGCAGGGACACCAGCTACAGATGGTACTCACAACTATCAACCAAATATGAATACTACTACTACTACTACTGCTACTACTTTGACAAGGATGCAGCAACCACAATCATCTGATCGTGAAATTAACACGCCACAACAACACTTTATGATGCAACAACAGCAACAACAACATGGTGGGATTGCTCCCAGCTTGTCAACATTGACAAATAATGTTCAGCCACCCGTCATGGGATTAGCAGCTCTGGATGCTCTTGGACCCACAACAGATGCACCGTTGTCTGCTGTTTTCAATGGAACAACAACAACAAAAACAGCAACAAACAATGAAACTGAAAATGATTTTGGAGAATTTGAAGATGCTGCTCTCAAACCATCAGCAAATCCAGAAGGAGCTGGTTTTTGTGCCTTGGATGCATTGGGACTATCAACAGATGCACCATTGCCTGCCCTTGGAATAACGACAGCAACAACGACCACCAATGAAGATCAGGATGACTTTGGAGGATTTGAAGATGCTGTGTCAACTCCAGTTGTTACTGGTTTTGGTGCTTTGGATGCATTAGGACCATCAACAGATGCACCATTGCCTGCCCTTGGAATAACGACAGCAACCAATGAAGAGGAGGATTCTTTTGGAGGTTTTGAGGATGCTGCTTCTGATGATCCAAAACCACCAGAGGCACCAGATGTTACTGGTTTCGTTACTTTGGGTGTATTAGGACCATTAATAGATGCACCATTGCCTGCCCTCGGAAGAACAGCAATAAATGAAGATGAGGATGCTTTTGGAGGATTTGAAGATGCTGCCTCTGATGACCCAAAACCACCAGAGACACCAGATCTTACTGGTTTTGGTGCTCTGGATGCATTAGGACCTGCAGCAGATACACCATTGCCTGCCCTTGGAACTGTGGCAGCAGCAGCAGCTAATGACAACAACGCCTTTGGGGGATTCGAAAATGCAGCTGCGGTCGCATCTGCAGCACCAGCTCCAAATGGTATAATAACCGGCGATGCTCTCGGCGACAATAAGTATGCAAATGCAGGAGCATTCAGTGTAGCGGCTGTCGCAGTAGCAGATGACGACGACTTTGGCGATTTTTCGGACGCAGCTCCAGCAACGGCAGCAGCAGCAGCGACAGCAGAGGTGAGCGGCATGGACGCATTCGATGCGTTAGCAGGGAGTCAGGACGCCCCTCTTCCATCGTTTACTCAGACGCAATCGGATCGTGGACTAGAAGGAGCGGCACCGCATTATTCTTCAAGTTTACAATCAAGCAACTCTCTGGATGTTTCCGATACCGCCATGGACCCAGAGCCAAGCTCTATAGCTGCGGTGAATGGGACACCTGTTAGACATCGACTAAGTATGCAGGGCACTTCTTTTCGACGCAGATCAAGTCGAAGTCTGGGGACACCAGAACAGGACGAGAAAGTACCCACAGATTTAATGCCCAACATGCCAGGAGAGAAATACGTTGAAACTGTTCGACGCAATAGTTTGCGGAAACTTCCAGAGTTTTCCGACAATGATGACGAAGAGACGGAGGACCAACATGAAGACCCTTTTGCTGGAATGGATCCAGTTTTAGGCAATGCCAATTCATTCGATAGCTTTTCCAAGCCAATTCAATTAAACGAAACACCAACACCACTGAGCCCCGGGAATGAGGGTGTCCCAGAAGATCTTAAGCCACAGCCACCGAGCAAGCACTACGTGAAAAATCCGGCCTTACAAACTTTGGAGGAACCCGATGAGGAAGACGACGAGTTTGGCAGATTTGAAGAAGCCCCCAAGTCACCTCTCGCATTTGAGCGCGTACCAGAAGACCTCAATCCCCGCAGAGCACATCGACAGTATGTGAAGAGTCCGTCTTTACAAACTTTGGAGGAGCCGGGTGAAGAAAACGAGGAATTTGGTGGATTTGAAGAGGCTCCCACTGCATTTCTGAAAGTTCCGGACATGAATCTAGAATCTCAACCAGATCCATTTTCAATATCCATGCCCAAAGATTTGAATCCAAATGCACCTGGAGAACACTATGTGCATCATGGAGCGAACGAAAGAGCGACTCCAGGAGGACTACGAACCGTGGCAGAGTCATCTAGCAGCTCTTCGAAGTTGCCCCGCGATGATCCATTCGGGACTGGGATCCATTTGAATCCACCATCTACTTTGCCGGCGTATCAGGCAGCCATGCCCCACGACTTGATGCCTCCCGTCCCGGGTAAACATTTCGTACCTCACAAGCCAACACCAGGATCACTGTCTACGCTTGAAGAGGCGTTGGACGAGATCCAGCCTACTTTTGATGCAATTCCGCCACCACCTGGCAAGCTCACAAGACAAGCTACTCCCGATGTACATGACCTAGTTCCGATGAAGGGGAAGACCGTGGCAGTACCCGGCATTGCCACTCTTCACGAAAGCAATGGGGACGAGGACGACTTCGGTGGTTTTGCAGAAAGTACTCCTGCGCCACACCCTGATACTCTATCTCTTACAGCAGACGAGGCACTAAACGGAGGGGGTATCAAGGAAGACGATGCTGTAAATGACGACGTATCGTCTTCTACTTCCCCATCGCCGGATCCCTTCTCGGCTTTTGATACACTCGCCGAAGCCCCGGCTGCCTTGCCACCGCTGCCTTCCTTTAGCGCACCAGCCAGCAACTCTACCGTTCAGATAGAAAGTGTCTTCACCATGACAGACATTCCTGACCGTACCTTGCCTCAAACGTCGACTGAGCATGCGAATTTCGAATCATTTGCTACAATGTTGCCCGTGTCCGCACCTGCAATAAATGCGACCACTAGCGCTGACTTCAGTGGAATGATTGGCTCCAGATCAGTAAGCAGCCTAATAAGCGACGATGAAGATGAGGGCGAAGATACTGATGCTTTTCAAAATGCCCCCACAAAGCCTATATCGTCTCCTCCTTCAGAAGTCCGCTTGACCGCGGTGGACTCGCTTTCCGATGAGGCCTTTGATGATTTTACTGGGCCCAAGCAACCACCAGCACCGTCGCAACTTTTGCGTCAGGCAACACCAGCTGTTCAAGAGTTGGACCGGCTGACCAAAAAAGCCTCATCTGGCATGACAGGGAACGCTCCCATTGTCGAGGAAGCAAATGATGAAGATGACTTTGGAGGCTTTGCGACTGCAGGCCCAGCCTCCGGAGCACCGTCTGTTTCAATACCACCAGAGTCACGACAAGCCGATCTGCCAGTTAACTCATCGAAGACGGAGGTTTCTAGTGGAGTGTTAGGTGATGCCCCTATCCTTGAAGAATACGAAGCAGAAGACGACTTCGGTGATTTTGGAGGTTTCGAAAGTGCTAGCGAAAGCATAGCAAGAGAATCAGCTGCTCCAGTGCCTCCACAACTCATGAGAAACGAAACTCCAAGACCACATGACTTGATCCAAGCCGGTGCCAAGTCGGTGGAGACTGGTCTTATGTCTATTAGCGAAGCAGGCATTCAAAGAGAAGAGAAAGACTCAGCAGATATCTTTGGCGATTTCGGAGGATTTGAGAGTGCTATCGATGGCACGCCAGAGCAGACGGCATTTCCAACACCTACACAAATGACAATAACGGAGATTCCCTTACATGAAGACTTGGATCAGAGTGCTCCCAAGGCAGTTCATCCTGGTCTTGGCTCTACTGGAGAAGCAGCTGAAAAGGTGGAAGAGGATGACTTCGGGGATTTTGGTAGCTTTGAACAAGCTGAACCCCCGCTGCATGGGTTTAATGATAGTGAAGTGTCCGCTCCAAGGACAGATGACCGCTTTGTTGATTCCTCTGGCTTTGATTCTGCACCAGCCCCGGCTTCGGAACCAGACGTAGCTACTGCTAGGGATGATAATTTTGGTAGCTTTTCCGCTTTTAAAAGTACACCTGCAGCCAGCGACGATGATTTTGGTGATTTCACCGCGTTCGAAGCCGCGTCAGCCGACACTTCTGGTGACGACGAGTGGAATGTTATGCGCGAAAAGGTCATTTCTCTATCTCAGCAATTACCTAGCTCCATTCATAACTCTTTCGACATTGGCAAAGCCTTTGACAGAGCAACAAATGGCGGTTGTAGTTCGGCGTTCACAGGCGAAGATCTCAAGAAACAGGTAGAGCACTGTATCCAAGTCCTCTCTCTGGTTTCTGCTGGCAGCAAGCATGCGAAGCTCGCATCAACATATTGGGCAGAGACTATGGTAATTGTACGAGATGAACTGTCCTTGGGTAATCGTCTGTTGAACGATGTTTGCAAACTATCGATGACGGAACAAGCTGTGGCTGCGGAACCCCTACAAATTATGGTGGCTGGCATGGGTGAGTACGTTCGAGTCATTCGATGCATCATGGCGTCCATCGCCGACATGATGCTATCAGACCTCTCAGCAGTATTGACCGGGGCAACGTTGATGACTACATGGGGCTCTATTCCATTGGCAACTGCTGCTTTGGAGATTGAATCCCTGTGGACGAAGATTATCGACATGTCTACTACCTTGGGGCTGCCCCGTACTACATCTCTGGAGACAATTGTGGACATTCGTTCCAGATGCATGAGCCGTTGGCAAACATCTACAGATCTGTGCCAATTATCTCTGCAGCCGCTGTGGAAAGGCGACAAGGAAACAACCAAAGCCGCTGTCTTGTGGCAGGGAAAATCTTTTATGGCATGCTCGGCAAATTTATTGGCCAACAAATGTCCATTCTACACGATTGAGGAATAAATCTATTGATATCGTTTCTACTTGATTTGGACAATGCTTCGTGAACTCTAAATTGAATACTCTAAGTATTAGCATTAGCATGTCTCACCCCGCTGTCTGTCTATCTCTGTGGCCATGGCTATTTTCGACTTCAGCTAGTTGATGGTTCCAGTATTCTCTTTGTCTGGTACGATCCAAAAGTGATTGTTAACTTTTTTCGAAGCTGCAGATGATCGAACGAGCGAGGGTTTGGTTGACTCGTGCTTCCGAGTGATATTGCTGGATGATTTCAATTTCCTGGTGTTGCTTTCATTAGGGGCCTGCTGCTGCTTCCGCGAATGGAGTGTAGCAATTTCCTTTTGAAGCCGAACAATCGTTTGGTTGTTTTGCTCCAATTCATGCTTGAGCTTCAGATTTTCTTGATCCAAAGCTTTGCGAGCCGAAGCCAGCTCCCGCAGAAGCGACGATTTCTTGGTTGACGGGGAGCGTTGATTTGTCATTCTATTGCTTGTTGATCTTCGAATACTAAACGAAGCAAAACCAGCAGAAACAATTTTGAGGTTATCCTCGGAAGTTTAGAATCAAGGGACTGAGAAATTTATTCAAAGGATTGATTTGATTTTGTCTTCTTGTTATTAGTAATAATTTGATTGACCACATTATTATTCATTCTAGTAGTCTTAACAGAGAACATGGCGACTCCGAACTCCGAAAGAGCTTCACTTGTTTCACAAGATAAAAATTTGAAGAAAATTGTGAGGCACTGGAAAATCTCGGCTCGGCTTGAAGGCTGAGATAAGGACAGGGATAAAGCGAATTGAAAGTGTCCTCAAACTAGAGTACACTCTACTAGTAGTCTAGTAGTACTAGTAGTAGTACTACTACTTAGAAGTAGGTACTTTCCAAGTAGACCCAACTAGGCCAATTTCATTCGAGGTGTATGTAGGCTCACTAATGCCCACGATATTCACGATTCCATAGTCGTTTGTCCCCAGCCTCAATTTTGGGATAAAGTAAATGGCCGATGTACCGAAGCCATGCAAAAATGCATCATCTGCTACTCTACATTGATCAACATGATGCCTTGTTGGGAATAGAGTTTTTCACACAAGATCTGCGTATGGTAACCCTTTCGATCGGGCACCCGCCTTGTGCGTGGATTCATTTCAAGTATCACTCGTTTCTTGGAGCGAGCCCATTGCGCCACGCCGGGATTTTGTAAAGCCTTCAATGTCTTTGATATTCTCCATATCTCTCGCTGCAGCTCAGCATTGTTGCTTTTGCCGTAAGAAAGGCTCCACTTGCTCTACTTCTACTACTAGTAGCTCCTCCTCCTCCTGCTGCTGCTGCTGTAGTCGTAGTCATAGAGCTCTGTTCATTCATCGTGATTAGAACATCGCACACTTGTCACTGAAATCTTCTATGCAACTCCCAAGCGATTTCTCGTGAAATCCCTGCTCAGAATCCCTGTGACTCCTTAAAACCAGTAATGGATCTATTATCTATTTGCAGGTGGCTCATCTCATTGTTCTCTTCGCTGCCCACTTATACCACTGTCTTGTACTACGACTACTAGTAGCTAGACTACTACCTGGTAGAGAGGACTCGAGTAGTCTAGTCTACTCGGAGTAGAAACAGTATGGACAGAACAAGATTATTCGTTAAAAACTCAAACGCTAATGTGGATCGTTCAACCATTATGCTTGCTCAGGTCAACAACACGTACTCGTATCCTTGTGATCAGCTGTTGACGCTATGATGACATAATCCTTTCGCCCTTTCGCCTTCACACATCAAGCGTTCTGCATAGTATTCATAATAATAAAGTCGACAAGAAAAGCGACAGCTACTTGTTTCGTTAATTGGTTAAAACATCAATCAATCAATCTATCAATCCACCATGACGGGTTCTCTCATGCCAAGGCAGCTGTCCATATTGGCAGCAGCTGTGGCGAGCTTTGCCATTGGCACCTCCGCCTTTGTCGTCTCACCTCAGAATTCCTGTAGACTTTCATCGCAACAAAACAGACCTGCGGCTATTATTACACCGACGGCGCTCAGGATGGAAGAAATTGAATGTGATGTTGCTATTGTAGGTGGAGGCCCAGCGGGTTGCACGTGTGCCCTTTACACGTCACGGGCAGATCTGTCCACTGTAATTGTGGACAAGAACCCTGCCGTAGGCGCCTTGGCCATTACGTCTCACATCGCCAACTATCCCGGTGTGGATCGCAGCATGGCGGGTTCTGAGCTACTAGATCAAATGAGAGAACATGCCATTCAATATGGGACCCGGTTTGAACGCGGGCAAGTTTTTATGATTGATATTGTAGAAAACAAAGATGAAGTCTACAACAAGGTAGTGTACACTCCCGATTTTATGGTCAAGGCCAGATCTATAGTATTAGCTACGGGGGCCATGGGACGAGCGGCTCCTCCATTTCCCGGTGAGGACAAGTATTTGGGACAGGGTGTGAGCTACTGCGCTACTTGTGATGGAGCATTCTACCGGGACGCCGAAGTCTGTGTTTTTGGAGCTACCAATGAAGCCATGGAGGAAGCTCTCTTTTTGACAAAATTTGCGAGTACTGTGCACTGGATTACAGCGACGGACATTGATAGGTGCTTGCAATTGCAAGGCGACCAAAAACTCGAGTGCAATAGGCTTATGGACGAAGAACTCATAGAAATACTCTTGGCCAAGGAAAATGTCAAGCACTGGGCCAAGACACGACTTCTGGAGGTGCAGGGCGATACTTCGGGTGTTACAGGAGTCAAAGTATCCAAGATGTACAGCGACAAGGAAGAAGTTATACCCGTTGAAGGGGCCTTCATTTACGGTGCTGGAGCTGGGTCTAAACCAATTACCGATTTCATTCAGAAGAAGGTTGACATGGACGATGAAGGCGGTGTCATTGTGAGCGATGATATGTCAACGTCTGTCAAGGGCATTTTCGCCATTGGAGACATTCGCAATACGGACTACAAACAAGTAGTAGTGGCAGCATCCGATGGGTGCATTGCCGCCATGTCAATCGAAAAGTTTCTGAAAGGCCGTAAGACAGTCAAGGTCGATTGGATTCACAAATAGATTAAATACGCAGGTAAAGCTAGATAGACAAGTCATATATCCGTGTTGTCGCTCAGTACATAATACTATTGTATGGGACAAGCTTCTTCTCAAGTCTTCCAATCAGGTGCGCCATTACCTCTTCTTCGCCAGCTCGGCCAAAATATCCCGCACCAACTGAAAAAAGGGAGGTACTGTATCTGCGTGAATGCTTTCGTCGGGCGAATGCGCTCCTGTAATGGTTGGGCCAAAGCTCAAAGCATCCACCTTGCCTCCCATTTTCTCAATGAGCAATCCACACTCGAGTCCAGCATGAATCGCCTTGACTCCGGGTGCACAGTCGCCGTCTAATCGTTCAGATAGTAACTTCTTGGCAAGCTGGAGAACGGGCGAATTCATGTCGGGATTCCATCCAGGATAGGGCTCTGACTTTTCAATACTAGCACCTGCCAAACAAGCAACAGCAGTGAGTCGATCTCTGGTTGCCTCGAGCGCCGACTGGATGGACGATCGTGTCGAGCATAGCACGGTTGCGCAGTCGTTGTTTGTTGCGACGGATGCCACATTGTTAGAAGTTTCAACAAGGGACGGCATGACATGTGAAAACTTTATGGCACCATGCGGTAACGCCAGTAACATTGACAACAGCCTAGAAGCTGCTGCATCGTCCAGAGGTTGGCAAGGTAGGTCCTCATCGTTGGCGTCGTCTTTTCCAACCAAAGTCACCGACAATTTTTGTTCTAGAGTGCCATATTCCGCTTTCAACGCAGCCTCGTATTTTTTAACAATGTTCATCACAGCTTGCTTGGATTTGTCATGTGATATCAGTAGTTGTGCAAACGCCTCTCTTGGAATGGCATTGTGCTTATCCCCTCCCTTGATGGACACCAAATCAACACCTTCATGTTTGAGAGCTGCTTGGGTGACAGCAGCACACAACACAACAGCATTGGCTCGTCCTTCATGAATATTGATACCGGAATGTCCTCCCAAAAGTCCCTCCACTCTCAACTGCACCATGTTAGCAGAAGAGCCATCGGCATCGGCATTGGACTTTCGCGAGAGTGGCAAGGTCAAAACCGATTCACCACCACCGGCACATCCAACGTATAATTCAGCCCATTCTTCGGTATCTAAATTGAGCAAAGTCGTTCCTGTTAAACCTAGAGCCTTTGCATCCAATTGTTGAGCTCCAGTGAGTCCCGTTTCTTCGTCCACAGTAAACAGAGCTTCCAAGGGGGGTAGTGGAATATTGCTGTCCACGGGTGTTTCCAACAAGGCCAAAGCTGCAGACACACCAATGCCGTTATCGGCACCCAAAGTCGTCCCTCGAGCTCCCAACCAGACTTCTTTCTCGTTCTTATGGAACCGGCGAAGCAAAATGGGGTCCTCGGCAAAATTGTGGGAACTGTCCGAATTCTTTTCCGTTACCATATCGACGTGCCCTTGCACTACCACGGGTGGAGCCTGTTGTCCGCCACCAGAGCCCGGATGAAAGACGACCAAATTACCTACGTTATCTTGCTTCCATGTCAAACCATGCTCATCTGCAAATCCCTTGATATAATCCAAAACAGCTCCCTCTTGTTTCGACGGACGAGGAATGGAAGAAAGGATAGCAAATTGAGTCCACAAGGATTGCGGTTCCAGTTGGTCAATAGCCTGCCAATTTTCAGATGGAACCTTCACCTTATTATGACTCATGGAAACAGTGGAGGTTGTAGAAAAACACTGAGATGTGGAGGTTAAACAAACTATGGCAATAGCAAGCGTTCGTAGCATCCCGGAAGAGATTATACGTTTTGAGGTCTGCTTCTTACTCAGTATTTTTTACGCTTATTTTACGCTTATTTTGGATGGTTTGATGATTGAGAGGTGAGGTCGATCATACGTTGTGCTGTAAAAAAAATAAAAAATAAAAATACCAGTAGTCTAGTCAAAATGTAGTGCCAAATTTTGCTGTAATAATACAGCGCTCCTTGAGTGTGGTACCGTACTACTGTATTATTAGTACTACCATTAGACTACTACACCCCAGCCCTAGTACAGTTCGATTCTCTAAGCAGAAGGCGATTAAATCAGCAGCTAACATAAATACTAGACTACTGTACTCCGTGTAGAAAAACATTGTCAATCCATCTGAATAGATTGTTAGTATTTGAGGACAATTTTACAAGGGGCTTTCAATCTATACCAAAAGCTTTACGCTATCCGTTTGACTGCTGGGAAGACCCAACGACTCATTGTCCAACGTTTTGTCCGAGGACGGGGGTTGATCTTCCTTCGATTCTGGATCCTGTGAAAAAAGATCATTATTTTGAATCAACGTGTTGGGTGTTTCCCGTTTTGTAAACGTCGCGGTGGCTTCCACTTCCTCGGTTCCAGGCGTAGTGTCAGCTTCAATGGTCACAACGCCAGCATTGCAATTTTCGCTGGTTCTCCTTCGATGATGACCACTTCCAGGGTTAAATTTCATCATCACTTCAGCGACTGATTTGAATTTGGATTTCAGTTCCTTGAGACCTACTACAGCTTTGGACAAATCAACACTAGAAAGAGAGGTGGCATCCTGATGGAACCAAGACACCTTCAGTGCCTCTTCGGCTGTCAGTCTTTGCAGAGGCTCGACAACCAAGAGCTTTCGCACCAAATCTTTAGCAGATTCGGAAATATGACAATTTTCAGCAGTCTCGGGAGGAAACGACCATTCTCCGAGCCGGATCTTAGAAAATAATTCCTCCTCGGAGCGAACGGCAAAGGGTGGAGCTCCTGTTAGCAGCATGAACAGCAGGACACCAATACTCCACATATCGGCCGCCTGATCGTATGGAATATGCTTACAAACTTCTGGAGCCATGTAGAGTGGCGTTCCACAACATCTTGTGACACTCCGAGGTGCTGGCACTCGTCGTGCAAGCCCAAAGTCGCAAAGCTTTATTCGGATGGCATTTTCCTTGTTGTCAGTGTCCACCAAAAGAAGGTTTTCCAGTGTAACATCTCTATGAACAACACCTTCTTTGTGCAAATAAGCAACGGCTTGCAGCAAAGGTTTGACAATCGCCCGTGCATCTTGTTCAGTGAATGTCTGCTGCTCTTCCATCAAATGTTTTAAAACAGTTTTGCCAGGAACGTGTTCCAAAACGATATAGTAATGATCGTCATCTTCGAGGAAATCTTCAATTTTCACCAAAGATGGATGATCCAAATTTTGCATGACAGCCACTTCATGAAGGACCTCTGATTCAACATCTGATGTCCGTGGAATCTTCTTAACAGCTAAATTTTTGGACGGCTCCTCCGTGAATTCTGTCACGACAGCCAACAGTCGATTTGACACAGGCTTTTTCTTCACACACTTGTAAACTGTAGATTGACGGCCTTTTCCAATCTGTTCCTTAACTTCGTATAATTCTTCAAAATTATGCGTCTTACCCCGCCACTGCGACAATAGGCCGATTCCTCCAGTATCGCTGCCTCCACTGTCTTGGGCACTGTCCCACGCTTTGACTTTCTGTAAAAGTGATGCTTGATCAGTAGCCACAAAACGCGAAAACTGTGATGTCAATCGTATTGCATGCACGGCACTCTTGAAGCGTCGCGTGGCTACCCATGTCTTCAGCTCCTTGACACTTCCTCTCAAATCAACCTTACTCAGATCCTCATCCGAAATTCCATCAGTAAACCAATTTGATTGGAGGGCTTGGGAAGCCGTAGCCCGATAGTAGGGGTCAACCCGCAACAAACTTGCCAAGCACTGTTTCGCTTGCACACTAACGCTACGAAACGATGGATGCGAGAAATCGTAATCAGCTGCTTGAATTTTCCGGAACAATCCCTGGAAGGTTGGATCTGAAAAAGGAGGAAATCCTCCCAGTAACATGTATAACAAGGTCCCAATCGACCACATGTCGACTTGACAGCCGTAGGGTTGTCCCGCAATGACTTCCGGTGCAACGAATGCCGGAGTTCCACATCGGGTTTTTAAAAATCCAGCCTTTTCGGGTACGTACTGTGCCGTTCCAAAATCCGCCATGACAATTTCTGAAGCTTGCATCCGATTCACCAGCAATAAATTTTCCGGTTTCAAGTCTCGGTGACACAATCGCCGCAAATGCAGCAGTTCCATAACTTCGAATAACATTTGTGCTAAATCACGAGCGTCTCGTTCTGTGTAGGTACTTCGTTTGGAAAGCTGTTCAAAGACATCTCCGCCGCGGCAATAGGTCTGCACAACATAAACGGTAGTTGGTGATACGAAGCAGTCCTTCAACTGTGTAACGTGGTCCAAGTCGCGAATGTCCTTTAAAATGGACAATTCTCGCATGACAGTGGCATCGGAATCCGGCTTTAATTTGCTCCGATCAATCACTTTGCATGCAAACGTGGTGGTCGCATCGGGCACAGATGTATCCACTTGCACGACTGTGTACACAGTGCCAAATGAACCCGAGGATAATCTGTGTTGGAAAGTGTAGCATTGTTCAAAAGAAAGACCAGCAGGATGGACACCCAATGGCGTATCGTCGGACAAGGTGGCACCGTCAATCAGCATATTGTTACTGGTTGGATGCGGGCGAGTTTTTGGGTTATATAGTGGAACTTGGAAAGTGGAAAGGACAGAATGATCTGATGTTTTTATCTCAAATAATTGAATATTTTGTAGCTCGTGAATGGAGCAAGAGCAGCTGACAATAATATTATCATCAGTCTAGCTAGATGGGTGAAAGGCGGTACCCAGTAGATACTTGAGAGTTGAGAAGATTGGTATCAGGAGTTTATCATCAAGACTCTCTCACTAAAAGAGCGTAGAGAAGTTGATTTAATCGAAGTTCTGCCATCATGACCGTTGGCGAAGATTCGGTATTGAACAATTATTAATACCGTACCTGGTATCATCTGGTATTCAACAATGAATGAACGAACGGTAGGTTGATTCCTGCTACAGTAGGGCTACAGCTAGAAGCTGCTCTCAACGTCATTTTTTACCGTATTAGTAGTCTAGTAGACTAGCTAGTACAAGGAGGAGACTACAGTATGGTACAGTAATAATTAGCTGGTGGTGCAAGAAACAACAATTATTTCTTAAAGATTTATCAGAGAGCCGATGTGGGTGCATACTACTACAACAACATCGCAAAGTCATTGGATTGAATCCTTTTAAGAATAGCTTTTCGAGGATCATACTGTCACTAGTCCCCTGGCACCAGGTAGCTGCCTGGTGCCATGGGAGGGACGATTCTTGTTCATCAGCAAGGATAGAATGAATTACTAATACTTTCATTAATGATTTTCCTGGTATCAGAATTGAGTCATCACCCGCGGATCGACACGTAGATGAATGGTCTTCGGTTGGACAGAGCGAACGTTCCTCGTCAGCATTTTTATTCATTTTTTGATATCTATTGAAGCAACTCCGAAACGAGAGCTTCATCATTCATCTTCCGCCCCTATGAAGATTCCTCATCAGCCTCATTCTTCTCTGCTGACATGAATCACGATCAACAATGTCCTGGTTTTGGACAAAAACGATTGGATAAAATAATGCTCATTATGAAGTGATACTCCTATTAATAGTAACAAAGTAATTAATCAAAGGGCGATTTCAACGTCTAAATATCCTTCAATCCAACGGTTACATACTGTGAAAATGCGCTACAGATACCTTCATACCGTAGATAACATTTGAAACTGTGTGACGACGTACAGCTAAATAATTCAACCTTGAGATTAATTTAACCAGAGTGTGTCGGGATATTGAAAAGCGCAGCCAAGTCCGGAAATCAGTTTCCGAAAAACCGATTTAGTTCGCACAACTGCGACTGGGTCATGCTGGCATAAAACCCAAGTATTTGTGATTTGTAAACCCACGAGAAGAACAAAAAATTGCACAAAAGCTCGACCGATACAATTGGTTTGGTCAACAATAGCTGATATATTTTTGTACTGACCGCGAGAAATAATAATCTGGTTTTGACTGGTTCGCTCACCAATTTTGTGATAGGCATAGCTACTACTTAGTATAATAGTATAATTCGTTTGTTGTCTCTATTCTGCGCGCTTGGACATGTTCTGCAACGATAATGACAATGGCAAAGGAAAAGAAGGTGCAACTAGCTAGTTCGTTTTGCCTTACTCCCTACCGGGACTGCCCATCTTATCCAGGACTGTTTAAACCTAGTGTGGTAAAATTGAAAAATCCAATGTTTCGCTCCTAGTGATTGAGGAGCTTGCGAGCGAGGTGGTAGTGTCATCGATCGATCCATCGATCGATCCATCGCTCGCTTGATCGCTCGTCAGCCAAAAGGGAAAGATGGAAGAGCCGGGATCGCTTTCAAGGACTAACACATAGGGTAAAACACCCACACGTGAATTGAACCGGCTTCAACAATGTCTTGTTGCACGTGCAGGCAAGCAACGGACCACCAAAAAGCAACAAGTCCTCAAGTACGCCAAATAATGTTCGCAAAGAAAAGTTTCTCGCTGACAAGTGGTCCCTTGATTCAAGCATCATGGCATTGCTAGAGAATATTTTCCAGGGAGATTTCTGCAGTATCCTCGCTGGTTTTGTTCGGACTTCGCCATGGGTCATCCAGCCACCCCAGCAGTCTACCCATCTCCTATTTTAGGATCGCCCTGGCTATCACAATCACCCTTAACCTTATGTTGTCCGAAAATTAAGTGATTCCGAAAATGCGTTGAATGCTGATGCGGAATTTTCCTTGTCCGACGGCACGCGTAAACGGGGCCGGCGACGTGTGTCACATTAATCTAGAGAATTTGAATGAGCGAGGAGCTTACAATTTTTTCAATTTGCACCTCGATTGTCGGTTGAAAAAAGCTTAGAAGGACCTGAACAACCCAACTGCAGCTCTTCCGTGAACTGCCAGTTGTATCTTCGCAATCCTTTCTAGAGTACTGTGCTAGCTAATTAAATATTAATATTCTCTCCAACAACCGAAACAGCAAGTGAAAATGGCAGAGCTATTGACCCCCCTGGTAGTTGCTCCTGTATCATCATTGGCGTCGTCCAAGAATACCACCTCTTTATTGTGTGAACCCGTTTCAACGGCCACTTCTTCCGTATCTGCTGCATCTTCCTCAAAACGGATCCAACAGAGGACTTCGGATGCTATCTCTCAGGATGTTCTCTATCCTGCTTACACCGATGATTACCGCATTGTAAAGGGATCACGTGCAGGTCTCGGTATGGTAGCCAATCGCGACATGAAGAAAGGTGAAATGGTCCTGAAGGATAGCATTGAATTTCTTTTTGCCGATGTCCAAGAAGGTGACAACATTATTCTTGTCGGCCACGAGCTGGCTTCCTTAGAAAGTGAAGTGCCAGTTCCAAGCCGATTGCCCCTCACTCGAGATATGCTCATTCGAACTCACGGGGTTCCTGTGCTTCGAGAGGATCCCGACGATCCTGAATCTGCAGGCATCGAGTCCTATCGCCTGGAAGTTCCCTGGATGCTTCTGAATCACTCCTGTGATCCCAATGTGATTGACTCAAGTCACAAGGAACCTGAGGGCGAAGCAATTGCCGCTCGGGATATCAAGAGGGGGGAAGAGCTAACATATGATTATACACACCAATACTACGACAAAACTTTGCATTCATTTGAGTGCCTTTGCGGCGCTTCGAACTGCCGGAAGCTTGTCACTGGATTCGCTGGATTGAGCGAAGACGATAAGGTACGGCTATGGCCTCACGTGAGTGATTACATCAAGGTGCAACATACTGCTGACAGTGGCAACGGGCCCAAGACTCGAGTTCAGCATCCCACCTTTCCCGAACGAAAGCTTTCTTCTCCGGGTACTATGCGAATGGTCGTTCCTGGACCCAGTTGTTCGGGATCTGAAATTGCCATTCGACGAAATGGAGATAAATTCCAGCTCGTTGCTACCAAAGACTTTGACTTTGGCGAAAAGGTCTACCAGTTCTGGAACTTCATCTGGCCCGAGCAAGGTACAGTGGATATTGACATGGTGGCTGCTTCAGATCTTTACGATTGCGATGCCCCCGAGGGCACAGTGATCCGAGTGACCCCTCAAGAGCACGGCGTCAGGGATAGTATGGGACGTTATCGCTTTTCTGGATACAATATGATGCTGGAGCATTCCTGCGAACCAAACCTAGTCTACAACTACAAGGATGAGGACGAAGAAGATGACTGGCGATCAACGTATGCAGCAAAACCCATCAAGAGGGGCGATGTCTTGACAGTCGACTTTAACACTGTCTGGAATGATCGCTCTGATGTAGCCAATACCACTGGCGTTTGCCAGTGCGGCGCTAAGACATGCCGTGGTACTGTCATGGGTTTCTCGCATTTGCCTAGAAAACAACAAGAAGAACTCAAGAGCTTCTCTTGGCTCCGCATTTCACCTCCTTACGAAGGCGAGACTCGCTTGGTGTCGACCGGTGACGCTCTGTCACCTCATATCAATCGTTGCATGAAGAAGAGTCTTGATTCAACAGATGTAACCGATTGCTCCGACACTGCCAGTAACGTGTCATCAAGCTTTGACGGTGACCTCAGTTCAGGAGAGGAGTAAACGCCTTGCTCCGGTCTCAATGCTGGTCTATGTATACCAAGCTCTGCGTCTATTGCTCTCGCAGTGCGCCTTCTCCTTCATATTGTACATGCTTTTTTGTCAAGTGAAGAATAATCGAGGAGGGAAGGCGAATTCTGCTGTACCGTTCTGGCCGGGGGTGCCACTAATCACTACCAAAATGACGAATCAAAAACTATTACACCAAGGAAAAAATACAGATGGTTTCTTTCGCTTGACTTTGAAAGCAAGCAGGAGGGGCAAGTGCAGGCAATCTTTTAACTAGTTAATTGTTGACCCTCATTAACGATTCGCAACTGTAAAAATGTATCTTGAAAGCGCGCAGATTTTCTGCTTTCTTCGGCACTGTATTTCCATCCAAGCTAGCTTCACCTCAAGTTTAGCTTGCTACAGGCATCTTTATTTCCACACCGGAAATGCAGGAACTCCAGATCTTGCTCAAGAGCAAAGCAAGCACAGTTTACAGGAGCTTTGGATTGTAACATATTGAAGCATAAAAACATTGTGTCGCTTTGTTCACTGACGCAGACGCCAGCGTGCAGACATTCGTCTGCGTCCTTTGCCTTCGCAAGAATTTCGGTTCACAGAGTGCTTCTCTACCCGCACCATAAAAGTTTTTGTGTGTGAGCGAAGTTACCTGAGCTCGCCATGCATTTATTCGCCTGCAACTCCTTAGCACATGCGGGTCGGCCTCATTTTTACCGTTTGACCCTCTCGGTTGGATAAAGGAGGAACAAGAAGTCGTCGGTGCTTACAGTGATTTTTATACATTTATTATATAAAATATGAATTTACAACCATTTATTTATTCAATAATCAAAATGAAATAAATATACAAAATCACAATTTGTAAAAAAACCTGACACCTCTTATCACTTTCATTCCTTCATGATGATGATAGGAGATGAGCTCGAAATCCCAATCCAACACTGCCCGAAGGATACAAGGCCTGGGGAGCGTCACCAAGAATCCTGGAATCTCGACATGTGGCTTTCGATACACACTTGCAGTCTGGACAAACACAAAATGTAGCATCTGCAATGCAAAGAAGTGGAGTGCGACAGGCTTCGCAGGTGACCTTTACCACAAAGCCAGACTTGATGGAAGTCACTGTCTCGCTGGCACCACGAAGTGGCAACATAAATCCAGGTTCAATCTCGAGATGCTGTTGTCTGGTTTCGTTGTCTTGTACTGGTGGCTCTGCCTGAGGTCCTGCCGATGAACTGTATTGTTCACTGACACTCTGGACAAGACATTCAAATCTGCTGAGGCCGCATTCGGTTTTCTTCTTCTCGTATTTCTTGTAGACCCGCTTGGTGACAACAGCAGTATTGAAATTTGCTTTTTCGTCCTTTTCGGAAACTTTGCCACTGCTTCCACTATAGGTACTTCCGATACTTAAGGAACTTCCCAATTTTGTAAGCAAATCAATGGAAGTGACATCATCTCGTTTTTTATTATCTTGGTGAACGACAGGGACTCGCTCGTTTTTTTTTATTTTGGTTGCAAGCGTGCGGCTCTTGACAGCGCCTGGTCGACTGTTAGGATGAGTGACCGGAGAACCTCCAGATATACTGGATATCTCCAAAGATGCTGAAACCATGGGCTTCCTCTTATTGTTGGTCAAAGATACTCTTCCAAAGTCACGAAGCAGGTCACGCGACCCTCCGCTCTGGCTGCTGTCAAGAGATCCCAAAGTTAATGAAGAATAATACCTTGGCAAGGGGGAAGGCGGATCCACCGAGGAAGCATGGCGTCTGGAAGAGGTGGGCTGCAGGGCTTCATCTTCCATGGTCCTGTTATTACGGCCCGCCTGCACCAAGGCGTCCAGAGGGTTCGCGGTACTGGTCTTTGTCTTCACCTCCAGTTCATCAAAGTGTATCATCGAATCTGAAGTACATCCCTCAATGGCTTCTAGGGAAGGATAAAGAGAAACTTCCGGCTCTTTCTTCTTGCGCCGGCGTTTAGGCCTAGGCAAACAGCGGGCTGAACGCTCTACGGCATTCTGAGGCATCCCCCGACAAAGCGATGACTGTTGGGGCGAACCCATCCCAAACAGGTCGTCAATCTCTCTGCTGTAGAGGTCCATGTCCTACAGCGATCAAGGTTTATCTACCTGGTACTTAATTTAATGGTGTGTACTGAATTGTCTTGCGTTCCCTTGAAGTGCCCGCAACAGTCGTAAATGCAGTTTGTTGAGGCTCTACTAGTGTCTCCTACTAGTGTGTGTCTTTCCTTTAGTTGGTGGTGGACGCGTGGCCGCGTTGCTGGTTGTGATGCTTTAGGCTGTTCGTTGTTCGCAACGGTACTTCTAAGGTTGTTGACTTCACCTCTAGCTAGTACGACATAATTTTTGTTAACCAGTCAATCAACAATTTTAATCGATTTAATCCTTGATGTTAAGATAGATTAAGAGAGCTTTTTTTAATAACCGTATTGCGGGAACTATAATCTTGTCTCTACCCGGTTGCTACTGCTGGCGCATGAAATACACCAATTTATATCTTACCATCAGGTGATGACTTTCACTCGTAAGTGTCTCATTGTTATTAAATTGCTTTGATAAGTCGTAAGGTAGCTGGTTTGAACTGGCAGCTTTCGTTCGTACCACGTGGTGAGCTTTGACTATTTAGAGAACTTGTGCGTGCAAGAAATCGAATTAATAATTGCCGGATTTTACAGTTTTGCTTAATCCTAAAATTTGGGAACTATCCCGTATTTACTGGGTACTACCTGGTACTGGTACCAGTATGGAATCAATAAGCAAGCCACAGCAATCGAGCAAAAATAAAAAATAATCGTTCGAATCTAGTTCTGGGGATCAAACAGGATTATTTTTGCCCGCGGCTTCAGCGGAATTGGCAACTGTGTGCGAAAAGTCTGTCGGTACCAGTCGTAGCTACTAGTACAGCAACTCTGTTGTCGTTGTGCGATATGTTGAACGACTAGATCTAGCTACCGTAGCTCGCCATTTCGCAAGGGACGCCGTAGTCGGCTAGCTGGGGAAGTTTGCTTTTTCAAGGACTTGCCTCTATGATTATTTATCCAAGTAACAGGCGGGCTTATGAGACTGGTATTCATTTCAAGGCACATGTAGTAACATCTATCGCATCAGCCACCAGTGCCGAGTAAACAAACTACTAGGTCTAGTAGACCCTACTGTACAGTAATCGAGTACTTTACTTGACCCATCGTTTACGCTTCATCCATCGTTTACATAGCGTCATCCTCCTCAAGAGCTAAAAAAATCCGAACAGCCAGTGTAAGATTCCGAAGCAACAGTGAAGGACAGGACTTTTAGCGACTACAATGTAGGCTGAATGCATGTCAAATTTCTTCGCATTTTGCAAGCTCCTTGAAGCTTCTCGTTCAGTCTCTAAAAATCGTTTCGTCGCCTGAGGATCAGCTATTCATCATATTGGGTTACAACTGGGCTAGCTAGACAACAGAAATAAAAGCTACCCGGAGTACAGTGATAAAAGCTACTGTAGCTAGAGACAGGTTTTTCTGGCTGCTCATTATTTTTTTATGATCTTGGCGAGAGAATACGTCATAGCCGTCTGGCCTTCGTCAATATCCTGTATCTTTCGCTCGGGCTCGATTTTCAACTTGCCAATCTGGTTCAGAAACCAAAACTTTGGTCGGAAGGCAAGATAAATTCTTGATATAGTACTACAGACGCATCTAGTCAAATAATATTACTTTAATCCCCATCTGCACATTCCTGCCTTTCTACATCTCAAATTTTCCTGAAAGTTATCTATATCTTTTATTCCGACAAGAAAAATGATGGGGACACGTGGAATTCAGCGCCTCACAATAACCTCTTTCCTTTTGAGAATATTGGGGTGCCTTTCTCTGGTGGCAGGCTTTAGTATCAACCATGGCGGAGGAGGTCAGCAGATTTTGGGATCCACAACCTTTATACACCATTATATTTCACCACTTCAGCAACGGCATCCTGGGACTTTTACTAGACTACCCAGTACAACTGCTGCCACTGCAATGATGATGCTAAAATCCCCCCACAGTCCGTTACAAGGAGGGGCAAGAAATTCAAGACATAAAATCACGCGCTTATATGCGGCTCCTCCTGAAATAGAAAAATGGCGTATCCTGGATGGCGGTAGTGTGCAAGGATTTGTCAGAAAGCATCCAACCATTGCTGATGGTGATGTTATTACGACATCTCCTTTAAAGGCTCCTAATGCGGTTGGTCCCCGCATGATAGTCACCACAAGTTCAGGGACGAAATACAGACTGCTAGATCCACTTAAGCAAGAAGCCAAAGGAGGTACAGTATCGGTGAGGAAGTTTCTTTCGGGTTCACGAAAAGCGCCCAGCATTAATGTAGGAGGAACTAAAATGCCAATTATCGATGATTGGAAAGTGTTGGACAACAACAGCGTCCAGGGATACGTCTTTAATCACCCGACTATCCCGGACGGTCAAGTGATCAAGACATCAACTTTGAAAAACCCTAGAGTTGCCGCACAAAAAGCAACTATCTATACCATTTCTGGAAGCAAATACCGGCTGGGTGAACCGGAAGGATTTGTAGCCGCTGCCCCCTTGGTGTCGGCCCCTCCCCCTCCTGTCGCCGCTCCTGCTGTACCCAAAGAGAAAGATGTACCTGAAAGAAAGAAAAGTGGCGGTTTGTTCAATTTCTTCGGCTCATCCTCATCTTCAAGTCCTGTCCCTGCCAAGAACGTTTCACCAGCACCGTCGCCGGTTCCCGCAAAGGCAGCCTCCGCGTCCAAACCTGTTGCGGAAAGAAATAACATCGACGACGAAAAAATCAAAGCAAAAGAATTAAAAATCAAACTTGCTCAAGCGAAGCGCGAATACGGATTGAATGGCGAGACGTTGGGAGAAGGTGGAAAATATTTGCTATCAGGACAGCCGATAAAGAGCACATCCGGAAAATCCTTGATTTTCAAAGCTTACAGAGGGGATGAGGATGGTTTGCCTTTAGGTGACGTAGAAAGAGACGCTCTAACGATCAAGCTTTCTAGTAATAACGAAGCTTTGGAGCGGGAAGCCTCCAACTATAAGGTCATTTCTAGGAAAGGATTCGCCCGTGGTCAATTTGTGGAACTCTTGGACTACTTGTCAGCAGACGAGCTCAAGTCCAACAGCAAACGCACCAGTCAGAGTGCTCTGGTGATGGAGCGTGGTGCTCAGGATTTGAAGTACTACCTTGCTCAAGAACATGCCGGAGATGGTCTATCTGGGAAGAAGCTTCGAGAAGCTGCCGCTGCCGCTGCTCAGTGTGTCCAAGCTGCTCACGCAAGTGGACTTGTATGGACTGACATGAAAACAGAGAATTTTGTTGTCACGGAAAATGGAGAATTTCGAGGCATCGATTTGGAGTCGGCTATTCCTGTTGGACAAAATCCTGTCGATTATTCGCCCGAGGCTTGCCCACCAGAATTCGCCAAAGCTTTCTTGGCTGGAGAAGGTCCCTACTTTGCACTTCAGAAAAACTACGACATTTGGTCCTTTGGCATGATGTGCTACGAAATGGCGACAGGAGGTGGATACTTTGACAACAAGAGTCCTATCCAGATTACTCGCGCGTTGGCCATTATGGAAGAGTTGGAGATTCCAGACGATGTCGAAATTGACGGCCGAATGAAAAGCCTGATCCAAAGTTGTCTGCAAGTTGATCCAAAGAAGCGTCCATCGATAGCTCAAGTGATGCTGCATCCCTACTTCCTGACGACCGGCATCGGTCCTTTAAGCTTTTAGAGGAGATTACACGAAATATCGGAGAATTTGCACAAGACTACAAAGGCGAAAATGTCCACATCTTTTGCGAAAAGCTAACATAATAGTCATACATATTCCCACTGCGCACCGAAACAGAAAAGAGATGTCCTGTGTAACTGCTTATGTTGTATTTTAGAAGCTGTTCCCAAGACGTCACTTGCCGAAAACAAGAAGGCAAGTAAACTAGATACTGATAGCAATACTGTCCTAGACTATTCGACCGCTTTAGAGTATCTATTTGGAGAGGATAAAATCTTTGGAACTCACAAAAGCCGGCGGAAGAGAGTTTTCTGGTGCCTTTTCACTCTCACTTTTGACCCAACTGGTCGCCTGTTTCAGAGCAACCTTCCCAATAAAGTTGATGACTGGTTTTGGCACCGATCCTGCCATCTTAATATCACATGCGTAAAAGACTCGTGTGCATTCGGGTTTCGTGGGATGCTCGGCAACGTGCCAGTGACCGGAGACATCATCAAAATCGCTCGTTTTATCATAATCCAGAGTCCAAACCATGGACCCTTTCTTTGGATGAAATTTGTGATCATAAAACGACGTGAACTGAAGATAAAGGATTGGTACCACGGATGGGATTTTTTGCCAAGGGATGTAGTAAGCAAAAATTCAGAGACAATCGATTTCATTGCGAATGCTGCAAACACTTTCTTGCAAAAAGCCAATCAGTCTGAAAACTGAAAACATACCTTGTATCCAGGCATCACCCCCATGACCATCTTCGTCTTAATGTTGTAGGTTCCATCTCTTTCCTGTTGTACCCTGTAGTTCTTCGATTCCAACACTTTTGATACCTTTTTCTTGTAATTGTCCAGATCCAAAATTTGACTCCAAACAGCATCTCGTGGGGCATTAATATCCTGGACGCAAATGGCGCCTCCAGCAGGGTTTTCATCGTTAGCATCAGGCATGGATTGTTTCATGACAGATTTTCCTTCGGCCAATTTCTTTTCATCGCTCTTATTCAACGAAAGGGATTTGAAAGGACCTGGCTCGTACGGAGGAAGAATGGAACCATGGCCGTGTGGCTTGTTGTAGTCCTTTTTGCCGTCCGTGGGGGTTGTGCAGCAGATGGCCGCCAAGATCAGCGCCAGGAGTAATCGGGTAATGCTCATATTATTGTTCATCGGATGCCTATAGCTTTTTATTTGCTGGTATTTTGGTAACTTTCTGTGGCTAGGAGTCGTGGTATAAATAATAAATCGGAAAAGATCGTAATAGAATGGACGTGGATCTGGTGATCGGATTGTTGTCTCGTTGTGATGTCGCCGTATCCTTCCTGCCATTTTGCTACCGTAGTATCTTTTGTAAACATCACTGTTTGTCACTGACGTGCACGGTACTCTCAATATTACTCGGAGTACTCTACAGTATGTATTACGAGTATATTCTTAAAAGCAAGGTAATAGACACAAAAACATGAAGACAAAGCGAATGTGGCTCTCTCTTGCTTGTTACTACTCCAGAGTAGCTACTAGCTAGTCTACTCCAGGACTATCCCAATATTAGAGCATTATAATCCAATAATGGTTTTTTAGATAGGTACTTAGCTGATCGCCTTCTTCAATTCAAAATGAGAATGCAAAAAAATCATAATGCTTATTGACACTAGAGAGCTCTCATACGGCCCCGATGGAAGGTTTATTCATCCGATATTGCTGGATAGTACTCGAGTAGCTTACACAGCAACGAAAATCACCACAGTAACAGCCATGGCGCTGCCAATGCTGAACAAAGCGGAAAAGGCAGACCCCCAAGCTGCACTGTAGCTGATGCCAGCCTCTGGGTCCCAGTATATTTGAGAAGCATTTTGTGCAGCACTTCCAACGAAACTGTAAGCAATAATTTGGAATGTATCGTTGGTTCCCTGGGGCGGTGAGGTCGCCACCACGCGAATACTATTCGTATCTTCGGGCACCAAATCTTCAAGCATTACTAAATGGGCACATTCAGGCAAGATTTCAGCGGTTGATTGTCCCTTAACAAATGCACTTTGGTTGAAACACTTGGGATGTGTTTCAATGGTCACATTACCGTACCCTGGAGCGAATGCAGCTTCTGCTGCTTCTTGCCACGAGTAGTCACCCGTTGGGACAAACCCAATATCGGTGGTTGCCTCGTTAAAGTCAATGCGAACCTCCCTGGTCCACTTGGTCTTTTTCCTTTTTTCGTCGTCTACGGCAGCCACCTCATTGTAGTCCATTTTTACCTTCAACTTGGAATCCACAGTGCTCATCAAAGCTAGATTGGAGTCTTCTCGAATCCACGGAAAATCAGAAATTAAGACGTCAATCTTCATTGTATTGGCATTCGCATTTTCACCGATATCAGCTCGGCTGATTGTGAAGTTAAACATGGCAACGTCATCCAAGGATCGGGCAGAAAAGTAAGAGAGAATTCCGGTGTCGTCATTTTCAACAGTTGTAAAATTTTGCCACTCGGTCAACAAGATAGTCTGCAGGATAACGTCCTGGTCCCAGTCATATGCTTGCTGGTAGTCTGATCGCGATTGTTCCGAATTTGGCTTGGCATACTCGACAATGCTATCAAAATGAACAGAAAACTGGGTAGCTATCTCGGAAATGTCTGCTTCCGTGGTTCCTGATACTTCATCTTGATACTCTTCTTTGTATTCGACTTTAACTTTGATTCCTTTTCGGTCAGTTTTTACCTTGTACTGAATCTTGTCGCGAATACCTTCATCGGGCTGAAGAGTAATTCCTCTGCTCATGGCTGCCTCCTCGCTCATAGTCTCCAGGACAGGTTTCGCCTTGCAGCTGAACTTAATTTCCTGGGATATGTCCCCGGCTGTAACGGACAGTGTATGAAGTTCTTGTTAGTTGATGGTCAAATAAAAAATTATCAAACATTTAAGACATATCGTGGCTACTCTCTGTCTTACACAACAGCGGGCAATGGCGAAAGATAACATTACTTACATTTGGCACTGGATTTGAACGTCTCACTGTATTTGCATTCTCGGTGGTTGGGACTTTTTTTGCCTTCGCTTTTGAGTCTACGACTTTGGCCTTTGAGCCTGGACGGAGCGGCCAGAATCGAGGGCGACACTGCCAAACAATAAATGGAAAACAGAAGGAAATTTTTCTTCATGGTCTTTTTCTTGAAATATTTTTATGCCAACTTGGAGGATCAAAAGCGAATTAGACTATCGAAATACCCGATTGAATACACGATACACACTAACAACTTTTAAATGATGCCTCCGCAAAAAGAGTGTTGAGTACCGTCGTACGGAGTATTTTGCAAGATTGAGCGCTTTCTGATTATTATTGCTGTTGGAGGATGTGTGTGTTTATTTTATTTTTTCGTTTTTGTATTTTAGCGGGAAGCAATTGACATTCAGTCGTTTTACAGGTTTCCGTCTTTCATTCCTTAGAGAAGTCTACTCAGAGGAGTAGTCTACTGTAGTCTACCAGTAAACCACCATGATTGATTCTGCATTGGGTTGTACGAGTACCTAGGCAGATGCTACAGTAGCTACTACTATCACTGATACAGGACTAGTAGTTAATTGGAACGCTAATAAAACCAATAATGGAATGTACTCTGCTGCGTTTTCTCCCACGAAAAATACCTCCTCTTCTTTCTCCCTTGCCGCCAGCAAATCGATGTGACCAGGTAGCCGTGTCTGTTTTCTGAATCTACCGTTGATCAAAATAGTGTTTGCTAAATCGGCTCATGGCTGATTCTGCCTGGGCAACAACAGTCAGTCCTGCCATCCATCGTTCGAATCCATGTACAAGTTTTGCGGACGGCTTCTGATCATTTTCTTCCCTGCCAGCACCAGAGGAAGGCGACAACGGAAAACGGAAAGGGCAACACGAACTCACGAACTGTCAATCATTATTTTAATTCTCTGTTGTTCCCGAATGCTAACAACGTGTGTAAGTTTGAAAACGGCAGCCATTTTGTTGTTTGTTCCCAATATCTCGGCTAGCTAGTTGTAGGTCCTGTTCTTGAAAGGCTGGTAGAAGATGCTTGTGCGGATGAACATAATTCGGTAACATGAACTTGTCCGCAATTGTTTATTATTATCAGGTACCAGGTACATACCAGGCAGCACGGAGGTTCGGAATGGAATAATAGACTAGTAGTAATAAATAATTGTGAACGTGACATTGCCGGCTTTAAAGTATGATGATTGAGAATTAGCGAGACGCACACATGCTCAATTTTGCCAGTTGCCAAATATTATAGTCCACTCGTACTGTGTAATCGTACCGTCTTAAGTAATTAATGAGAACACCTTTGTCCTCTTCAGTTTCCGCATTGTACGTGGTTGGGATGAATAATGCTGTGTCAACTGTGTACCCTGGTAGTAGTACTGTTACCAGGTACATGGTACCAGGTACCATATATTATCGTAGTAGACTAGCAGTATGGTACTACCAGTACCTGGTACCAGGTACCTACCGGTACCAGTAAGCGTGAGTTAATTGAAGCTATTACGAACTTGTTAATACCTGGTAGTTATCAGCTGACTCAGGTGTCTTTTATTTAATAGTGAGGTCGGGGGGTGATATAAAGATATTTTTATCATATTATGTCGATTGCCAAAGACTTGTAAGTTTTTTTTTGTTCAGTTGTCGAATTGCATCATGACTTGAATTACCAGTAGACTAAAAGAAGTAAAAGAAGTGACTTCTTGCTTCGCGCTCCTCGCACCTGTGCACCTCGCTACTGGGGTTAACAAATCTTTCAGTCTATTATCTACCGGTATTAGCAACGTTGCTGCTTGAACCTGCAAACACTACATATCATCTGTATTAACGCAACAGAAGGCCTTGAAGCATGGCATTGCACAGAGAGGCGGATCATCAAGAGGGTGATATCATCTATCTCCGTAGAGCAGGCCTAGAGCAGCGAGCAGTAGGCTTGTTTGACTGCCAACGGCAAGGCCCTTCCAGCCGCGAAGGCCGCCGCGGCGCCATTCACTCGCGTAATTATCCTGATGCCGCCGCCGCTGCTGTTCCTCCTCATGAACATTATCCGTATCCTAGAGAAGAATTCCGCAATGACCGCCGTCCTCGTCCAGATAATTACCAACAATGGGATTATTATCCACATTCTCGTCGTCAAGAGCGACGAACCGTTCATGACAATCGAGGACCATTACCACAGAGATACTCCCAAGACTACCTGCCATCCCTGTCAAGAAACCACTACGAGACAAATAATTTAGCCCCTTGGCACCATCATGAGACATACCCTCCCTTAAGACATCACCACCGCGAAGATATATATTATCGCCGCCCACAGCCTCGGTATCATGGGTACGAGTCGAGCAGACAAATATATCATCATCGCATCCCCGCTCCAACTCCTCCACAATTGAGGGAATTCTACTATGATTTCTACGAGAGAACCCAGTGGGATGAGGAACAACGACACCGTTCTGCTGATGAGACCTCCTCTACAGCGGCACATCATCCTTCCGATGACGACGACTGCAACTCCCAGAAAAGTCAAAAGAGCAACGAGGGCGGCGACGAGAGGGAGAACGACCCCTTTTCACTGTCACGGCAAGAACAAGAAGAACAACGTCGAGCTCTGACCGAGTTTGCTCGCATCAAGGAGTCGAGTGAAACGAAGGCGTTTGAACAAGATCCGCATGCTCCCAGTAAACGATACTTGGAAATCTTGAACATGACTGAAGAACAAAGGCTCGGAGAGCTGGAATGTCCCTTAGCCATTCCCATGCCACCGACGCCTCCCTACGAACTTAGATTCTCACACGATCCCAGCCTATGGGAGATTGTTGAAGGAATTTATAGTCGAAGCAACAGTGAACCTGGTCATTGGGATGCGGCCGCAGAATCGGAGCCATTGGAAGATCAAGAAAGAGATGCTGTAGCTCTGGATCCAGTTTCGGAAGAAGCAAACGAAGCAGTCCAGGAAGAAGTGAAACGCGAAGAAGACGCAGTGGCTTCCTTGGAGCGAAGAGTGATTCAAATTGACATTGGTTCACACTCTCCCGTCGATAATGCTTTGTCCAAGGACGACAGTGTCTGCAGAGACGGATGGGCAAATTCCAAGGACAGTTGGTCGCCGCCATACCCCCTCCATTCCGATTCAAATCACTCTGCGCTTCCGATGGATGCTCTGAAATACTATACGAGCAGTGGCTCGGATCGCTCCAAGAAACTTGGAGCTGTCAACTTCAAGTCGTCGAGCAGTGAAGATGGCTCCTGCAAGTCCAGTGGCAAGTACAGCAGCAAGTGCAGTAGCATGCTACCTGAGCAAGTAGCGACCCGCAGAATACCTCCCGCTCGCGCCAGTCACGGTGGACCTCGCGTGTCATCTTTGTCTTCTGGACCTACCAGGAGTGGCGCGTTTAGCGAAACGGCTCGCAAGTTGATTCAGTTGACTCGTGATTGTTTCCTACCCCTCCGTACAACGGATGAAATCATGGAGAGCATCCTCCAGGAAGAAATTTTTCATACAGTCTGCCTGGCCTGCAGTACCGCTATTGTGGTTGCGAACAACTGCAACTTTGTCATTTGTCCCGCATGTCGTGTTGTCACAAGTGTTAGAGAACCTCGTGAAGACGAGAAGGGATTCGTGGGCTTAGGCCTGACACAAAAAGTTTACGAACACTACAGCAGGGAAAGTAGCACCGAACTGAAGATCAGTTGACAATTCTGCATTTCCTAATAGACCATTGTTGGTCTAACATACTCTTTGTGAATGCCAAAATATAGAATGCGATAACATAGTCCGTATTTCCAAGGCACCGCGCGACATGTGATGGGAAGCTGCTCTCATTAGAGTGCAAATGCTATCTATATTTTCGTGCCAAACCTTGCAAAAGTGTTAGCTACTTGGGATAGCTATTAATAGATAGAGCTACTGCTCCCGTTACATGCAAAAACATTTGCCAGATGCTGTTAAGCCAAAGCTTGGGCGATTGTTGGGTTCTTCTTGTGGAACACATCTAACACATCTGTTATCACCATTCCCGGGATATGAAAAAATCCCGGGGCTGTGTATCCAATTTTCTGGGATATCCATATCCCGGGCTTGTTTGACGATT
>Ga0210036_1001111_pt1 | contig 30593 bp, 28 predicted proteins | sample CryGeymeta201515_FD_185469 | JGI IMG/M metagenome (GOLD analysis project Ga0210036, IMG submission 185469) | Groundwater microbial communities from Crystal Geyser aquifers in Utah, USA - Crystal Geyser metaG 2015-15 (SPAdes) (version 2) | ecosystem: Environmental > Aquatic > Deep subsurface >...
GTGAGTTGGCGCGCCGGCGCCGAGCATATAGGCGATGCCCGTCCCCCCGGCGATGCCGAGGCCCCAAAATGCCAGGGCGATCGGGGAGCGGATCATCGGCGCGCTAGATGTGGATCGGCTTGCCCTGGACCGCCATCGCCGCTTCCTTGATGGCCTCGGAATGCGTCGGATGGGCGTGGCAGGTATAGGCGATATCCTCGCTCGTTGCGCCGAATTCCATCGCCAGCGCGGCCTCGGCGATCATTGTGCCGGCGACCGAGGCGATCGCCCAGACGCCGAGAACGCGATCGGTGTCGGCGTCGGCGATGATCTTGACGCTGCCGTCGGGCTCATGATTGGTCTTGGCGCGGCTGTTGCCGAGCATCGGGAACTTGCCGACCTTGACCTTGGCCTTGTCGCCGAGCTTTTCGATCGCCTGTTCCTCGGTCAGGCCGACGCCGGCGATTTCGGGCCAGGTATAGACCACCGACGGGATGACGTCGTGGTTGACGATGCCGGTCTGGCCGGCGATGTTTTCGGCGACGGCGATGCCCTCGTCCTCGGCCTTGTGCGCGAGCATCGGGCCGGGCACGACGTCGCCAATCGCCCAGACGCCGTCGACCGCGGTGCGGAATTCATGGTCGATCTCGATCTGGCCGCGTTCGTTGGTCTTCAGCCCCGCCTTGTCGAGCGCGAGGCCGTCGGTATTGGGCCGCCGCCCGATCGATACCAGGACGCAATCGGCCTCGATCGTTTCGCTCGCGCCGCCCTTGGCGGGTTCCATCGTCAGCGTCGCGGTCTTGCCCTTGACCGCGACCTTGGTGACCTTGGTGCCGAGCTTGAAGTCGAATCCCTGTTTCTTGAAGATGCGGTTGGCTTCCTTGCGGATGTCGGCGTCGAAGCCGGGCAGGATCTGGTCGAGGAACTCGACGCAGGTCACCGTCGCGCCGAGCCGGCGCCAGACGCTGCCGAGCTCGAGCCCGATGACGCCGCCGCCGATCACGACCATATGTTTGGGCACGCTCGCCAGCTCGAGCGCGCCGGTCGAATCGACCACGACTTGGCTTTCGTTGTCGACCTCGACGCCGGGCAGCGGGGTGACGCTCGATCCCGTGGCGATGACGATGTTTTTCGCGGTGACGGTCTTGCCCGCGACGGTGACGCTGTGCGCGTCGGTAAAGGTGGCACGGCCCTTGATCCAGTCGACCTTGTTCTTCTTGAACAGGAAGGCGATGCCGTCGGTCAGCTGCTTGACCGCGTCCTTGCGCTGGTCGTGCATGACGGGAAGGTTGAGCTTGGGGGTCACCTCGACGCCCATCTTCGCCATCGTGCCGTTGGCGGCGGCGTCGTAAAACTCGGACGCGTGGAGCATCGCCTTCGACGGGATGCAGCCGACGTTGAGGCAGGTGCCCCCCAGCGTCTCGCGGCTCTCGACGCAGGCGGTCTTGAGGCCGAGCTGCCCGGCGCGGATCGCGGCGACATAGCCGCCCGGCCCGCTGCCGATGACAAGCACGTCATAGTCGTAAGTCTGGTCGGTCATGTCTTTACCCCTTTGGGATTACAAATCGATCAGGAGGCGCGTGGGATCCTCGATCGCCTCCTTGATCGTCTTCAAAAAGGTTACCGCCTCGCGGCCGTCGACCAGGCGGTGGTCGTAGCTGAGCGCGAGATACATCATCGGGCGGATCTCGACCTTGCCGTCGATCGCGACCGGGCGATCCTCGATGCGGTGGAGGCCGAGCACCGCCGATTGCGGCGGGTTGATGATCGGCGTCGACATCAGCGATCCGAACACGCCGCCGTTCGAGATGGTGAAGGTGCCGCCCGCCATGTCGTCCATCGTCAGCTTGCCCGCCTTGGCCTTGGCGCCGAAATCGCCGATCGTCTTTTCGATCTCGGCGAAGCTCATCGCCTCGGCATTGCGGATGACGGGGACGACGAGACCATTGGGCGCGCTGACCGCGACCGAGACGTCGACATAATCGTGATAGACGATCTCGTCGCCGTCGATCTGGCCGTTGACGCTCGGGATGTCCTTGAGCGCCAGGCACGCGGCCTTGGTGAAGAAGCCCATGAAGCCCAGGCGGACGCCGTGCTTCTTTTCGAACAGGTCCTTGTACTTCGTGCGCGCCTCGATCACCGCGGTCATGTCGCAGTCGTTGAAGGTGGTCAGCAGCGCGGCGGTGTCCTGCGCCGATTTCAGGCGCTTGGCGATCGTCTGGCGCAGCCGCGTCATCTTGACGCGCTCTTCGCGGCGATTAGCATCGCCCGACGCCTTCGGCGCCGCCGCGGCCTGGGCGGGAGCGGGGGCAGCCGCCGGGGCGTCGCCCTGGCGCTTGGCCGCCTCGAGCACGTCTTCCTTGGTCAGCCGGCCGTCCTTGCCGCTGCCCCTGATCCGCGACGGGTCGATGCCGTGTTCGAGGACGAGGCGGCGGACCGACGGCGACAGCGTCGGCATTTCCTTGTCGGCCGGCGCGTCGCCCGACGCGCTGCCGTCGATCGCCGCGCGCTGATCATCGGGCGCCTCGGGCGCGTCGTCGGGATCGCCGTCGCCGCTGGGCGCCGACGTCTTGGCGGCGGCGGGGGCGTCGCTCGCGGCGGGCGCGGGCGCGGGCGACGATGCGGCCCCGCCTTCCTCGATCGTCGCGATGACCGCGCCGACCTCGACGGTATCGCCTTCGGCGGCCTTGTGTTGGCCCATCGTGCCGGCGACCGGGCTCGGCACCTCGACCGCGACCTTGTCGGTTTCGAGGCTCGCGATCGGTTCATCGACCGCAACCGCGTCGCCCGGCTGTTTCAGCCATTCGCCAATGGTCGCCTCGGTAACCGATTCGCCCAGCGTGGGGACTTTGACTTCGCTTGCCATGAGTGATCGTTCCTCTGTCAGTCGCTCGCCGGGGCGGGCGACGATCCCGCCTTTTTGCGGGTGCGGCGGATTTCCTTGCGGACGTTATGGCCCAGGGCATCGGCGACCAGCGCCCCCTGTTCGGCCTGGTGACGGCTCATCAGCCCGGTCGCGGGCGATGCCGCGGCGGCGCGCCCGGCATAGCGCGCGCGCTTGACCTTGCCCGACAGCTTGCCGAGACAGTCCTCGATCAGCGGCTCGACGAAGCTCCACGCGCCTTGGTTCTTGGGTTCTTCCTGGCACCAGACGACGTCCGCGAGCGCGGGCATGCGCCCGAGCCGCTCGCCAAGCGGTTCGCCGGGGAAGGGGTAGAGCTGCTCGATCCGGATGATCTCGACATCGTCGTCGCCCGCGCTGTCGCGCGCCTCGATCAGGTCGTACGCGACCTTGCCCGAGCACAGGACGACGCGCTTTACCGCCTTGTCGGCGGGTTTCGCGGGATCGGACTTGATCCGCATGAAATGTTCCTCGCCGAGGAAATCCTGCGCGTCGGACACCGCCATTTTGTGCCGCAGCAGCGACTTGGGGGTCATGATGATCAGCGGTTTCCTGAAATTGCGCATCATCTGGCGGCGCATGACATGGAAATAGTTCGCCGGGGTGGTGATGTTGCAGACCTGGATATTGTCGCCCGCGCACAGCTGGAGAAAGCGTTCGAGCCGCGCCGAACTGTGTTCGGGCCCCTGGCCCTCATAGCCGTGCGGCAACAGCAGGACGAGGCCGTTGGCGCGCAGCCATTTCGCCTCGCCGCTGGCGATGAACTGATCGATCATGATCTGCGCGCCGTTGGCGAAATCGCCGAACTGCGCTTCCCACAGCACCAGCGCCTTGGGGTCGGCCATGGCATAGCCATATTCGAACCCGAGCACGCCATATTCGCTCAACGGACTGTCATAGACCTCAAAGCGACCGTGCGGCAGCGTGCCGAGCGGGATGTATTTGGTCTCTTGGCTTTGGTCGAGCCATACCGCGTGGCGCTGCGAGAACGTGCCGCGCCCCGAATCCTGCCCCGACAGCCGCACCGCATAGCCTTCGGACAGGAGGCTGCCCCAGGCCAGTGCCTCGCCGGTCGCCCAGTCGAACCCCTTGCCGGTTTCGAACATCTTCCGCTTGGCATCGAGGATGCGGCCGAGCGTCTTGTGGATATCGAGATCGTCGGGAACCGTCGTCAGCGTGCGGCCGATCGCGTCGAACAGTTTCTTGTCGATGCCGGTCTCGACGTTGCGGCGCGCGGTTTCGGGGTCGGCGGGGGTATGCAGTCCCGACCAGCGCCCGGTGAACCAGTCGGCCTTGTCGGGCTGGTAATCCTTGCCGGCGGCGAATTCGCTTTCGAGATGCGCGGTGAAATCGCTCGTCGCCGCTTCGATCCAGGCTCGGTCGACGACGCCCTCGTCGATCAGCCGCTTGCCGTAGATCGCGCTGACCTTCGGGTGCTGCTTGATCGCGGCGTACATCAGCGGCTGGGTGAAACTCGGCTCGTCGCCCTCGTTATGGCCGAAGCGGCGATAGCACCACATGTCGATGACGACGTCGCGCTTGAAGCGCTGGCGGAAATCGATCGCGAGCTTGCAGGCGAAGGTCACCGCCTCGGGATCGTCGCCGTTGACGTGCAGGATCGGCGCCTGGACGCCCTTGGCGACGTCGCTCGGATAGGGCGAGGAGCGCGCGAATTGTGGGCTCGTCGTGAAGCCGATCTGGTTGTTGACGATGAAATGGATGCAGCCGCCGGTGTTGTAGCCGCGAATGCCCGAGAAGCTGAGGCATTCCCACACGATGCCCTGGCCGGCAAAGGCGGCGTCGCCGTGGATCAGCACGGGCAACGCCTTGTCGTGCTTGCCGATATCGCCCGCCAGCGCCTGTTGCGCGCGGACCTTGCCGAGGACGACGGGATCGACCGCCTCGAGATGCGAGGGATTGGGGACCAGCGACATATGGACGCTGATGCCGTCGAATTCGCGGTCGGTGCTGGTGCCGAGGTGATATTTGACGTCGCCCGAACCGCCGACGTCGTCGGGGTTGGCGCTACCGCCCTGGAATTCGTGGAAGATCGCGCGATAGGGCTTGGCCATGACGTTGGCGAGGACGTTCAATCGCCCGCGATGCGCCATGCCGTAGACGATTTCCTTGACGCCATAGGCGCCGCCATATTTGATGATCGCCTCGAGCGCGGGGATCATCGCTTCGCCGCCGTCGAGGCCGAAGCGCTTGGTGCCGACATATTTCTTCGCGAGGAAGGCTTCCCACTGCTCGCCCTCGATCACCTTGCCGAGGATCGCCTTCTTGCCCTCGGCGGTGAAGTCGACGCCCTTGTCGGCGCCCTCCATCCGGTCCTGCAGGAAGCGCCGCTCCTCGATGTCGGAGATATGCATGTATTCGAGGCCGACATTGCCGCAGTAATTGCCGCGCAGGATCGCGACGATCTGGTTGATGCTGGCGCGCTCGACGCCGAGTACGCCGCCGAGATAGATCGGGCGGTCGAGATCGGCGCCGGCAAATCCGTGATATTCGGGGGTCAGATCGGCGGGCAGGTCGCGATGGCTGAGGTGCAGCGGATCGAGATTGGCGGCGAGGTGGCCGCGCACGCGATAGGTGCGGATGAGCAGCATCGCGCGGATCGAGTCCGACGCCGCGCGTTCGACCGCGGCATCGTCGGGCGCGCCGCCGCCCTTGGCCGCATCGGCGCGCACCGCATCCTTGATCGCGACCGCCATCGCGGTCGGGTCCATCGCTTCGTTGAGCGCGTCGAGATCGGCAAGCGGCCAGTTCGCGCGGGCCCAGCTCGGGCCCTGCCGCTCGTCCTGTTCGAATGTCTGCGCTTCGGCGTTCATGCGGGGCTCCTGGCGGCGCGGCGGCCGGTCATCATCCGGCGAGGACGTCGACCAACGTGGTGCCGAGTTCGCTCGGGCTGTCCGATACGCGCACGCCCGCCGACTGCATCGCCTCGATCTTGTCGTCGGCGCCGCCCTGGCCGCCCGACACGATCGCGCCGGCATGGCCCATGCGACGGCCGGGAGGCGCGGTGCGTCCGGCGATGAAGCCGACGGTCGGTTTCGATCGGCCCTTTTTCGCCTCGTCCTTCAAAAACTGCGCCGCCTCTTCCTCGGCGCTGCCGCCGATTTCGCCGATCATGATGATCGACTCGGTGGCGTCGTCGGCGAGGAACAGCTCGAGGATGTCGATGAAGTTGGTGCCGTTGACGGGATCGCCGCCGATGCCGACCGCGGTGGTCTGGCCGAGGCCCGCGGCGCTCGTCTGGAACACGGCTTCATAGGTCAGCGTGCCCGATCGCGAAACGACGCCGACCGATCCCTTCTTGAAGATGCTGCCGGGCATGATGCCGATCTTGCATTCATTGGGGGTCAGCACGCCGGGGCAGTTGGGGCCGATCAGCCGCGACTTGGATCCTTCGAGTCGGCCCTTGACCTTGACCATGTCGAGCACGGGGATGCCTTCGGTGATCGCGACGATCAGCGGGATTTCGGCGTCGATCGCCTCGATGATCGAGGCGGCGGCGAACTTGGGCGGCACGTAGATGACGCTGGCGTCGGCGCCGGTCGCGTCGCGCGCCTCGGCAACGGTGTCATAGACGGGCAGGCCGATATGCGTGCTGCCGCCCTTGCCCGGCGTGACGCCCGCGACCATCTTGGTGCCGTAGGCGATCGCCTGCTCGGTATGAAAGGTGCCGGTGGCCCCCGTCATGCCCTGCGTGATGACCTTGGTATTCTTGTCGACGAGGATGCTCACATTTTTTCTCCGTTACCGTCATGCCAGCGAAAGCTGGCATCTCGTGCCGCATGAGACCCCAGCTTCCGCTGGGGTGACGGCGACTAATTCAGGCTGCTGTCCAGCTCCCTGCACGCGCCGAGCAGTTCCTTGACCGCGTCGACGCTGACCTGGAAACCCTGCTTGGCTTCGTCGTCGAGCTTGATCTCGACGATGCGTTCGACGCCGCCTTCGCCGATCACGACGGGGACGCCAACATACAGGTCGTCGACGCCGTACTGGCCGGTCAGGTGCGCCGCGGCGGGCAGGACGCGCTTCTTGTCCTTCAAAAAGCTCTCGGCCATTGCGATCGCGCTGGTGGCGGGTGCGTAGAAGGCGCTGCCGTTGCCGAGCAATTTGACGATCTCGCCGCCGCCGCCGCGCGTGCGCTTGACGATGGCGTCGATCTTGTCCTGGCTCGTCCAGCCCATTTCGACGAGGTCGGGGACGGGGATGCCCGCGACGGTCGAATATTGCACGACGGGGACCATCGTGTCGCCATGGCCGCCGAGGACGAAGGCGGTGACGTCCTCGACCGAGACATTGAATTCGTCGGCGAGGAAGTGCCGGAAGCGCGCGCTGTCGAGAACGCCCGCCATGCCGACGACCATGTGGTGCGGCAGGCCTGAAAATTCGCGCAATGCCCAGACCATGGCATCGAGCGGATTGGTGATGCAGATGACGAAGGCATTGGGGGCATGCTGCTTGATGCCTTCGCCGACCGCCTTCATGACCTTGAGGTTGATGCCGATGAGGTCGTCGCGGCTCATGCCGTCCTTGCGCGGCACGCCGGCGGTGACGATGCAGACGTCGGCACCGGCGATGTCGGCATAATCGCTCGTGCCCTTCAATTCGGCGTCATAGCCCGCGACGGGGCCGGCCTGCGCCAGGTCGAGCGCCTTGCCCGCGGGCATGCCCTCGGCAATGTCGAACAGGACGACGTCGCCCAGTTCTTTCATCGCGGCGAGATGGGCGAGCGTGCCGCCGATCATGCCCGAACCGATCATCGCAAGCTTTTTGCGGGCCATAGGTCTTCCTTCATGACGAATTGCAGCGACTCGGCATCTGCCGCGCGCGCGGGGGGACAATGATGAAAGCCGCAATTACGCGGATTGTTCCGCCGCCGCAACCGGGCGGGGGCAACTATCTTTGCGCATTGTTCGCAATATCAATAAGCCCAAGACCTTCGTCCTCGCGAGGATCGCTCGGGCCTAGTCGCCAGCTGTCGTCGCATCGCTGCCATGGCCGAGGTCGAGATAGGCGTCGGAGCGCATCTCGAGCAGGCGCGAGACGGTGCGGTCGAATTCGAAGCGTCCGTCGCCGGCGGGATAGAGGCCGTCGGGCTCGGCGTCGGCGCTCGCGAGCAGCTTGACGCGATATTCGTAGAGCGCGTCGATCAGGGTGACGAAGCGCGCGGCCTCGTTGCGCATCTCGGGGCCCATTACCGGAATGCCGACGACGATTACGGCGTGGAAGGTCCGCGCGATCGCGAGATAGTCGCTCGCCCCGCGCGGCTCGCCGCACAGCCGCTTGAAACTGAACACCGCGACGCCCTTGAGCGCCTTGGGCACATGCAACGTGCGGCCGCCGCCGAGCGCGAGGTCGCAGCTTGGGACATGCGCCTGGTCGCTCGGCGGATAATCGGTCAGGCGGAAGAAGGTTTCGCTCAGCGCCGCCGTCGCCGCGGGGCCGTTGGGGACGTGCCACAGGCCGGCATCGCCCAGCCGGTCGCGGCGATAGTCGGTCGGGCCGTTGAGCGCGACGACGTCGTTCTCCGCCTCGATCGTCGCGATGAAGGGCAGGAAATGCTCGCGGTTGAGCCCGTCCTTGTAAAGATCGCGCGGCGGCCGGTTCGACGTCGCGACGACGGTCACGCCGTGGTCGAGCAGCGCTGTGAACAGTCGCGAGATGATCATCGCGTCGGCCGAATTGTTGATCACCATCTCGTCGAAGGCGAGCAGGCGCACGCCCTTGGCGATCGTTTGCGCGACGGTCGCGATCGGGTCGCCCTGTTCGCATTGGCGGGCTTTTTTGAGCGCGGCGTGGACGTCGATCATGAAGGCGTGGAAATGGACGCGGCGTTTGCGCTCGATCTTCAGCGTCTCGTAGAACAGGTCCATCAGCATCGATTTGCCGCGCCCGACCGCGCCCCACAGATAGGCGCCGCGCGTGCGGTCGGGCTTGCGGTCGAGCAGCCGCGCGATCCAGCCGCGATCGGCGCAGCGCGCCTCGAGCCGGTCCTGCAGGTCGTCGAGCGCCGCGACCGCCGCTGCCTGCTGCGGATCGGGCCTGAGTTCGCCGCCGTCGATGAGTTCCGCGTAGCGCGCGGCGAGACGGGTCATCCGCCCTTCTTCAGCATGCCCGAAAAGCTCGCGACGATGTGCGGGCTGCCGCTGGCGTCTTCGGCGGGCGCCTGGACCAGCCGCCCGCGCAGGAAGACGAGGTGCCTGCTGTCGCGGACGATTTCGACCTCGGCATCGAGCGGCTCGCCGAGCCGGCCCGCGCCGACGAACTGCATTGACAGGTCGACCGTGACGGTGCGCGGCCCCATCGCGATGCCGAGCGTGCGCGCCGCGGCGAACAGCGCGATATCGGCGAAGGCGAGGCTGATCCCGCCATGGACGTTGTCGGCGAGGTTGCTGTGCTGGCGCTGCGGCACGATGCGCACGCGCGCGCTCGTCTTGCCGGTCGGCTGGATCCGCATCGGGCCGAGGAAATGGTTGAATCGCTCGCCTTCGCGGATCTCCCAGCGAAACCAGCCGGGATGATCGGGATCGGGCCCGAACGCGAAGCGCGGGTCGATGTCGGGGCCGGTCACCGGACCTCTCGCGCTCAGAGCCGGCGCTCGACCATCAGCTTCTTGGTTTCGGCGATCGCGCGCGCGGGATTAAGTCCCTTGGGGCAAGCGTTGGCGCAGTTCATGATCGTGTGGCAGCGATAGAGGCGATAGGGATCCTCGAGCTCGTCGAGCCGCTCGCCGGTCATTTCGTCGCGGCTGTCGGCGAGCCAGCGATAGGCCTGGAGCAGGATCGCGGGGCCGAGGAACTTGTCGGCGTTCCACCAGTAGCTCGGGCAGCTGGTCGAGCAGCAGGCGCACAGGATGCATTCGTAAAGCCCGTCGAGCTTGGCGCGGTCCTCGGGGCTCTGCAGCCGCTCCTTGCCCGAGGGCGGCGGCGTCACCGTCTTGAGCCACGGCTGGATCGAGGCGTATTGCGCGTAGAAATGCGTGAAATCGGGAACTAGGTCCTTGATCACTTCCATGTGCGGCAGCGGCGTGATCGTCACCGTCGACTTGCAGTCCTCGATCGCGGTGGTGCAGGCGAGACCGTTCTTGCCGTCGATGTTCATCGAGCACGATCCGCAGATGCCCTCGCGGCATGAGCGGCGGAAGGTCAGGCTGGGATCCTGTTCGGATTTCATCTTGATGAGGGCGTCGAGCACCATCGGACCGCAATCGTCGGTATCGATCTCGAACATGTCGTAACGCGGGTTCTCGCCGCTGTCGGGATCGTAGCGATAGACCTTGAAGCCGCGCGTCTTGCTCGCGCCGGCGGCAGCGGCGTGGCGCTTGCCGTCCTTCGTGATCTTGCTGTTCTTGGGCAATGTGAATTCGGCCATGGATCGCTCTCTTGCTTCGGTTCGCAAACCGCATAGCGGCAATTGCGGCGGCGCGGCAAATATTATCCTGCCCGAATATAGCCGGCGATCGCCTCTGCGCCGCGCACCGCGGCGGGGCGCGGGTAGCTGCGATCGGCGGTATAGTCCATCAGCCGGACCTGCTCGGCGCGGTGGCGATCGCCGATCGCCTGCCACTCGGGCAGCAGCGCGCCGAGCTCCTCGGCCGACGCGACGACGGGGCCGTTGCGCCAGAATTCATAGGCGGGTCCGGCGGCGTCTCCCGCCGCATCGCTATGGACGTCGATGAAGAAGACCGGGCGCGGCCGGTAGAGGAATTCGTACACCTGGCTGCTGACATCGCCGATATAGGCGTCGGCGGCGATCGTGTAGCTCATGTCGAACAGGCGCGGGCTGTCGACGTCGATCAGGATGTTGGGCGCGTCGCGAAACCGCTCCGCGATGTCGGGGCGGCGCCGACCCTTGCGATATTCGGGCGACAGGTGCGTCTTCTTGCGGAACAGCATTACGTGCGGGGCGAAGATCAGATTATAGTGCGGGTGGGCGAGGAACCAGTCGAGCACCGCCTCGCCCTCGTCGTACCAGCTCGACAGTACCGGGTCGAAATGCGGGTTGTAGACGAACACCGGATTGTCGTCGGCGAAGAAGCGTTCGGGCGCGCGCCCGGCAAGGCGGTCGAACTTGGGATAGCCGATGATGCGGCAGCGATCGGCGGGCGCGATGCCGTGCGCGACCATCTGGTCGACCAGCTTGCGCCCCGACAACAGCATCAGGTCGAAATCCTTGAGCGCGGGATGATAGGCGACGTTGCGGTCGCCCGACCCGTGCGGGATATAGGCGAAGGCGGGGCCGGCGGCGCCCCAGCGGCGCTTGAGCATCAGGCAGGTGCGTTCGGTCGAGACGATCATGGCAAAGCCGCGCAGGGCGCGCGCGCCGGCCACCAGCCGGGCAAGCCGCCGCGCAGGGAACAGGCGGTTGAGCGGACCGAGCAGCCGGTCGATGCGCCGGTCGAGCGCCAGCGACTGCCAGTCGAGCGCGGCGACCTGCGCGGCGGTCAGGTGCTTTTCGATCTCCTGCCGGATGGCGTCGCTGCCATAGACGATGACGGTGCGAAGGCGCGGATGGCGTTCGGCGAGCGCGGCGGCGATGCCGATGCTGTGCGCGATCTGGTGCCCGGCATCGTGATTGAACAGAAAGGCGATCGCGGGTCGGTCAGCCATCGCCCGCCTCGTCGTCGGCCCGGGCCAGCGCGCGCAGCAGCGCCCGGCTATCGTGAAAGCGCAGCCGCCGGCGATAGGCGCGCGCCAGTTCGGCGAAAGTCAGCGGCGAGGCGTCCTGCAAGCGGTCGCGATAGAAGGCGAGGGGCGGGCCGTCGCCGCGGTTTTCGGCCTTGCGATAGCGTTCGGCCAGCTTGACGAATTCGCGCCCGAAAAAATGCGCCATCGCAAACGCGGTCGGCGCGTCGATCGGGCCGAGCCGTTCGACCAGCCGGTGCTTGAAGCCGGTCATCGCCTGCGTCATGTCGCCATGCTTGGCGACGTCGAAGCGCTGACGCGTGCGGTTGACCGAGCCCATGATGCTGTCGTTGCGGATGCGATAGTGGAGCCATTGGCGCGGCGCGTAGTAGAAGCTGCGTGCGCGCAGCAGCAGGTCGGGCGTCGTCGCCTGGTCCTCGAACGTCCGTCCTTCGGGAAAGCGCAGGTCGTCGCCCCACAGTTCGCGCTGCGCGACGCGCAACCAGCTGTACATCTTGCGATAGGTGAAGACGCCGCGAACCAGCGCCATGATGTCGCGGCGCGGCCGCCCGCCCAGTCCGGGGAAGCCCTTTTTCCAGAACGGCGGCAGCTTGCGATAATCGAATACGATCAGCGACGGCGCATGACGATCGACGATCTTGCGCAGGCCCGCGATCGCGCCGGGCAGCAGGTAATCGTCCGAATCGACGAACCAGATATAGCGCCCGCGCGAAGCGTCGAGCAGGCTGTTGCGCGCCGCGCTGAGGCCGCGGTTGCGATCGTGCTGCAGGATCGTGAGCGCACCGCCGTGCGCGTCGGCCAGCCGCTCGGCGACCGCCAGCGATGCGTCGGTCGACCGGTCGTCGAGCACGATCACCTCGACATCGCCGCGCCCGTCGAGCTGCGCCATGATCGAGCCGAGGCACTCATCGAGATAGGGCGCGACGTTGTAGACGGGCAGCAGGATGCTGAGCCAGGGGCGCGGCGCGCCGTCGGCCGGCGTCGGCGAAGCGTCGTGCGGACGCAACTGGCCTATCCTCTTCATCGCTGCCGATCACCCCCGCGGTTACGCGACCGCACTAGACATTCAGGGGGGAGCGTGCAAAGGAAAATCCGTGAAAAACGCGCGGTTTTCAGCATTTTTTCCGGGCATTTCGTCGGCCCGCGACGGTCGCTCTTGACCGCGCCCGGGGGCGATCTCGACGCATCGCCCGATTCCGCCGCACGGCGCGGGACGGGGCGGCGGATCCTGCGCAACGGCAGCTGGCTGCTCGCGCCCAAGACGGTCGGCGCGATCCTCAGCATCCTCTATCTCGCGATCATCGCGCGGACGCTGGGGCCCGGCGATTTCGGCATTTTCGCGCTGATCTTCAGCTTCGCCCAGACGGTCGCCGGCATCGCCGCCTTCCAGTCGTGGCAGATCATCATCCGCTACGGCACAAAGCCCGCGATCTACGGCGACAAGCAGGAACTCGCCGCGCTGACCAGCCTGTGCATCGCGCTCGACCTGGCGGCGGTGGCGATCGGCCTGGCGATCGCGATCGCGGCGGTCGCCCTGCTTGCGCAGCGCTTCGGCTGGGATGGCTCGATGCAGCATACCGTCCTGGCGATCACCGTGCTGCTGATCCTGTCGTCGCGCTCGACGCCCAATGGCCTGCTGCGCGTCCATGACGATTTCAGGATTACCGCGCTGGTCGATTCGCTGGTGCCGGTCATCCGCTTCGCCGGCGTGCTGATCGTCTATGCGATCGGCCCCGATATCGTGCGCTTCCTCGTCGTCTGGTCGGTGTCCGAATTCGTGCCGACGCTGCTCGTCTGGGCGCTCGTGCTGCGCAAGTTGCGGCTGCCGCTCGGCGCGATGCTGCTGCGGTCGCCGCGCGCGCATTGGCGGCGCTTCCCCGATTTCGGACGCTATGCCTTGTGGTCGAGCGTCAATTCGACGCTGCGTTTCAGCAGCCAGCATATCATGGTCGTCGTCGTCGGTTTCTTCACCGGTCCCGCCGCCGCCGGTTTCTTCCGCCTCGGCCACCAGCTCGGCCAGGTCGTCGCGCGGATCGCCGACGGCCTGTCGCTCGCCTTTTTCATGGAATATGCGCGGGCAACGCATCACGACGGCGACCATGCCCGATCGATGGTCGCGCGCGTCATGCGCGTGACGCTGGTCAGTGCGGCGACGATGGTCGCCTTCCTCTTCATCGTCGGCAAGCCGGCGCTGGCGCTGGTCTTCGGCGCCGACTATCTGCCCGCCTTTCCCTATGTCATGCTGCTCGGCGCGGCGGCAGCGGTGCAGGTCAGCGCGCTCGCGTTCGAACCGGTGCTGCTGTCGCACGGCCGCGCGCGCGACGCGATGCTCGCCAATCTCGTCGGCACGCTGGCATTGTTCGGCCTGTTGCTCGTCCTCATGCCATGGCTCGGGACGATCGGCGCGGGGGTGGCGGTCCTCGCGGGCGCGATCGTCGGCGCGCTGATGCTCGGCGTCTTCTTTCGCCGCCTGCAGCGCCAACCGGGGGCCTAGCGGGCGGGGTCGCGCCGCGCGAGGATCGCTTCGGCGAGGCGCGCGTCGTCGGGCTTGTCGACATCGATGCACGCCTCGGCCTGCGGCATCGCGACGAGCGTGGCGTCGAGGCCGTAACGGCGCCCGACGCGCGCGATCGCGGCGGGCAAGGTGATCAGCCGCAGCGCCGCGGCGACGAGCAGGCCGGGACCGAACGCCGATATCACCCGCCAGCCTTTTTTGCGGTCCTGTTCGACGCGCCGCCAGACCGCGATCAGGGGCAGCACCTGCGCTCCGCCGATGCGAAACAGGTTGGCGCCCGACCATGCGCCGCCGCGAAACCTCAGCCAGCTGCGCCGCGTATTGGGATAGGCGCGCAGCGCGACGTCGCGTTCGACCATCGCGACCGCGAGATCGCGGCCGTCGGAGGCCGACAGGAAATGATCGATCATCGCGTGCGTCAGCAGCACGTTGTCGGCGGTGGTGATCAGCGCCTCGCCCAGCGTGCCGTCCTCGAGCAGCGCCGACAGCGTCGCCGCGATGCTGTCGCGCGCCTCGACGAAAGCGATCGTCGCATCGTCGCGCCACGCCGCCAGCGCGGGCTCTGCGGCGAGCGCGGGGCTATCCTGCGCGGCGACGACGATGCGCCCGATCGCTGTGTGGCGCGACAGGATCGCGATCATCCGCGCCAGCATCGGTTCGCCCGCGATCGGGACCATCGCCTTGCGGTCGAGCCCATAAGCGGCGGCGAGCGGGTCGGCGCCCGGCCGTTGGCCGGCGAGCACCAGCGCGGTGATGCCGCGCCCCGCGCTCATTCGCCGGCGGCGCGGTGGAGGAATGCGGCGCTGGTCGCGAGCACCGGCGCCTTGCCGCGAAACGGGCGCGACACCGCCATGATGATGTCCTCATGGCCCAGGCCGGGATAGTCGGCCACCTCGGCCTCGACCCCCGCCGCCGTGAGCGCTGCGTAGAGGTCGTGGGCATTGTGCGGTTTGACCGTCACGTCCTCGCCGCCGGTGACCAGCAGCATCGGGGGCGCATCGGGCGTGACGTAATGGATGGGCTGGGTAATCCGCTTGTCGACGACATGTCCCATCGCGTTCTTCGCCGAATCGGAAGTGAAGGGAAGGAAGTTATACGGGCCCGACAGGCCGGCGACGCCCTTGATCGCGGCGCGCGGTACGCCGGCCTTGGCGAGATAACGCGGGTCGAGCGCGACCATCGCGGCGATATGCGCGCCCGCCGAATGGCCCGACAGGACGATCGAATCGGGGTCGCCGCCATAGCGCGCCGCGACCTTGCGCGCCGCGGCGATCGCGGCGGCGCCGTCGATCAGGAAATCGGGGAAGACGTTGCCGGGGACGAGACGATAGCTCGGCACCGCGACGACGAAGCCCTGCGCGGCAAAGGCGCGCCCGGCAAAGCCGTAGCTTTCGCGGTTGCCCTTGTACCAGCCGCCGCCGTGGAAGAACACGAGCAGCGGGAGTGGCTTGTCGGATCTGGCCGCGGGCACGTAGATGTCGAATTTCTGGCGCTCGCCGGGGCCGTAGGGAATATCGCTCGCCGCCTTGCGCGTTGCCGCATCGCCCGGCCAGGCGCTGTCGATGAGGTCGAGCTGGCGCGGCGGTTCGTGGCTGAGCAGCCAGGCGAGCGCGGCGCCGACGACGACCAGCGCGACGATCCCGATGCGCAACATTATTATCCCCCTTGATGGCACTTTCGCACAGCAATGCCGTTATCCCTGCAATGCGCAAGTGCTGGCTCATCGTGAACATCAACAGCGGCAGCTACGACGCCGACGCGTGCGATTCGATTGACGCGGCGCTCGATGCCGCCGGCTGGCCGTGCGATCGCATCGTCCGCTTTCCCGACGACGAGCTGCCCGACCGGGCATCGCTCGACGCCGAGGGCGTCGATCGCGTCGCGATCTTCACCGGCGACGGCACGATCAATTCGCTCGCCACCGCGCTCGAGGGCTGGGGGGGCGAGCTTCTCGTGCTGCCGGGCGGCACGCTCAACCTGCTGTCTAAGCGTCTCCACGGCGACCGCCCGGCCGAGGCGATCGTCGCCGATTTGCTGCACGCCCGCACGACGCGGATTCCGGTCATTCGCGGCGCCGGCGTCACCGCGCTCGTCGGCGTCATCCTCGGGCCGACGACGGCATGGGGCGAGGTGCGCGAAAAGATGCGCCATTTCGATGTCGGCGGCCTGGTAGAAACCGTGCCCGCGGCATGGTCCGAAACGCTTGGCGAGGACGGCGTTCGCCTCGCCGGATCGGACACGCGATACCCCGCGCTCAACCTGACGCCGCTCGCCGACGACATCCTGGTCCAGGGCTTTCTCGCCGACAACGCGGCGCACCTGCTCAGCCACGGCTTCGCCTGGCTCGGTGGCGATTTTCGCGACGGTCCGCACGACGACCTCGGCCGCCAGGCGCGGGTCACGGTCGCGGGCGACGGCACGATCGGCATGCTCTATGACGGCGAGCGCGGCGAGGCCGAAAGCGGCGCCAGCTTCGCGCACGATACACTTGACCTGACGCTGATCGCGACCGACACGCCCGAGGCATGATCAAGCTTTTCCACGTCAGCGATATTCATTTCGGCGTTACCGATCCCGACGCGCACGCCTGGTTCGTGCGCTGCGTCGCCGAAGAACGGCCCGATGCCATCGCGCTGACCGGCGACATCACCCAGCGCTCGACGCATGCCGAATATGCCGCCGCGACGCGGTGGATCGGCGGGCTCGCCGCGCCGGTCAAGGTCGAGATCGGCAATCACGACATGCCCTATTACCACCCGCTCGAGCGCGCCTTCGCGCCCTATCGGCGCTATCGCAAGTTGAAGGCGGCAGTCGAGCGCCCGATCGACCTGCCCGGCGTTGCGCTCGTTTCGCTGCGGACGACGTCGCGCGCGCAATGGCGCTTCAACTGGTCGCGCGGCATCGTCCGTCCGGCGGCGCTCGCGGAGACGCTCGCGACGATCGCGGCGCTGCCCAAGGACGGCCGCATGATCCTTGTCACCGCGCACCATCCGCTGGTCGAGAGCAATACCAAGGGCCAGGCGCTCACGCGCCACGGCGAAAAAGCCTTGTGCGCGCTGGCCCAGGCGGGCGTCACCGCGATCCTGACCGGCCATGTCCACGACGCCTTCGACCTGATGCACCCGACGCGCTTCGGCCCGATCCGCATGATCGGCGCGGGCACGCTGTCGCAGCGCGTGCGATCGACCCCGCCGAGCTTCAACGAACTCACCATCGACGCGGGCAAGATCACCGTCTGCGCGCGCAACATCGGCGAGCTCGATACCGCGGCGATGCAGATCGAGGACGTGCCGCCCGATGCCCAGCCGCCCGGTCCCGACGACCCGATCGCGCGCAGCCAGCCGGTTGAGACCGAAGGTCTGGGCTAGTCGATCCAACGCAAAAGGGCGGCCCCGCAGGACCGCCCTTTCGTTTGTCGATATGGGCTTGGGCTTAGCGCTTCGAGAACTGGAAGCTCTTGCGCGCCTTGGCCCGGCCGTATTTCTTGCGTTCGACGACCCGGCTGTCGCGGGTCAGGAAACCTGCGGCCTTGACCGTCGCGCGCAGCTTGGGCTCGAAGCGCGTCAGCGCCTGCGAAATGCCGTGCTTGACCGCGCCGGCCTGGCCCGACAGGCCGCCGCCCTTAACCGTGGCGACGACGTCGTACTGGTCGCGACGATCGGTGATGTCGAACGGCTGGTTGAGGATCAGGCGCAGCGTCGGACGCGCGAAATAGGTCGCCTGGTCCTTGCCGTTGACCGTGATCTTGCCCGATCCGGGCTTGACCCAGACGCGGGCGACCGCGTCCTTGCGGCGACCGGTCGCATAAGCGCGGCCCTGGGCGTCGAGGATCTGCTCGCGCAGCGGCATCGTGCTGACGATCGGCTCGTCGGCGGGCGCCTCGGCGACCGTGGTTTCGCTTCCTTCGGTCGACTTGGCGTCGGCCGAGTTGGCTTCGGCCGAACCGGCGGCGGCGATGTCCTTCAAATCCGCCAGCGACTGGCGGGTATCTTCCTTGTTGTCGGCCATTATGCGCCCACCTTGTTCTTGCGGTTCATCGAAGCGACGTCGAGCACGGTCGGCTCCTGTCCTTCATGCGGATGCTCGGAGCCCTTGTAGACGCGCAGGTTGCGCATCTGCTGGCGACCCAGGGGGCCGCGCGGGATCATGCGTTCGACCGCCTTTTCGAGGATACGTTCGGGAAAACGACCCTCGAGGATCTTGCCGGCGGGCGTTTCCTTGAGGCCACCGACATAGCCGGTGTGCTTGTAATAGATCTTCTTCTTCAGCTTATCGCCGGTGAAGCGGACCTTTTCCGCGTTGATGACGACGACGTTGTCGCCGCAATCGACATGCGGGGTGAAGCTCGGCTTGTGCTTGCCGCGCAGCAGGTTGGCGATGATCGTCGCAACCCGGCCGACGACCAGGCCCTCGGCGTCGATCAATATCCATTTCTTTTCGACCGTTGCCGGGGTTGCCGGCTTGGTCGTTTTCATCAGCGCCTTCATGGCGTGAACTCCTCATTTGATGCCTGCCCGGCAGAGCCCGTGGGCGCGCCCGGCAAAAAACAAACGCCGCCCCAAGCGGACGGCGCGTCTGAATGGCCCAATGACGCCGAATCGGCGCTGTGTCAAGCTGGAAGCGGCTTTGCTGACAGGTATCGGGTTACCGGCGGACGCGACGAGGGGTCAACTCGTGCAGCTTGCGGGTAAGGAGCCGTCCATCGCGCGTGGCCAGCGTGTCGCGGCTCGAAATGCGCGTCGCCAGCCCTGTCGCGCGATCGATTCGATAGGTGATGGCGCTGACGATATCGGGTTGGCTCACGCCGTCGCTCGTCTCGCTGTGCGTCAGCGTCTGTTCCTCGATGCGCAATGCTTCCGCGTCGGCATCGATCAGCGCCAGGCGGCTATGGCCGGTCGCCCGGGTTTCGACGACATCGCGATGGTGGCTGACGAGGTCGATCGGAGCACCGTCGAGATGGCGGCTCGCAAACGCCATGATCGGATCGAAATCGTCGAACAGCGTCCGCGCCAGGGCTTCGTCGTCGAGCGCCGAATATCGGGCGACGGCGGCGATCGCGAGCGCGCGGTCGCTGCCCGCCTCCTCGCCGCGATTGCTCAGTTCGGCGACGAAGCGCCCGAATATGACGCGTACCGCCGCGGGATCGGCGAGCGCGAGAATCCGACCGGCGGAACTCAGGCGATAGCGGATCGGCTGGTCGAGCATCGGCGCCAGCGTGGCGCGGTAGCGCTCGACGAAGAGCGCCGGCGCGTCGGCCTCGACTCCGACGAGCGTGGCGGTCAGCACATAGTCGCCGTCGCCATCGCCGGGCTCGAAGGCCAGCCGGAAATGGCGCGTGAAGCGCATTTCGGCGCCGCCCGGCTGCGGGTGGACGATATCGATGCGGTAATCGAGCGGCGTATCGAGCGGCGGCGCGAACGGCAGGCGATAGCTCGCCTGGTCGCCGCCGTCCGGGGCGGACGCCGCAGCCGAACCCGATCCGCCGAGCAGGATTGCCGACAGCGCCAGGCCGACGAGGATCAGGCGGCGCGTCATCGGGGCTGCGCCGATGAGCCGATGGCGTGGGCGGCGAGCGTTGCCGTGCAGACGAGCAGGGCGGCGACGAGCTGGTGCGCGACCGCGACCCAGATGGCGACGCCCGTGACGACGGTGGCGATGCCGAGCACGATCTGGATGACGATCAAAGCCTTGAGCGCGAACGCCGTCCGCCGCGCACCGCGGCGCATCGCCTTCAAGGCCAACACGACCACCGCCGCCGTGGCCACCCACGCCCACCAGCGATGGGCGAACTGGACCCAGGCGGGGGTGTCGACCAGGTCGCCGAGCGACGCGAGCGCGGTGCCGGGGGCGAAGCCGCCCGCCGACATCATCGGCCAGTCGGCCGAGGCATGGCCGGCATCGAGCCCCGCGGTGAACGCGCCCCACACCAACTGCACCGCAAAGACCGCGAGCATGGCCGCGACCGATGCCGTCAGGCGCGCGGGACGGGCGCCGTCGTCGGCTGCCAGCCGGCGCAGGTCGGCGGCAGTCCAGACGAGTCCGCCGAGGATCAGGAAGGCGGTCATCAGGTGGACGGCGAGGCGATAATGGCTGACGTCGGTGCGCCCGACGAGGCCCGAAGTAACCATCCACCAGCCGAGCGCGCCCTGCAGCGCGCCCAATGCCAGCAGCGCGCTCAGCCGCGGGCCATAGCCCGGCGGAATCGCGCGGCGGACCCAGAACCACAAGAGCGGGAGGGCGAAGGCGAGGCCGATCAGCCGCCCGAGCAGGCGGTGGAACCATTCCCAGAAATAGATTGCCTTGAACGCGGCGATGTCCATCGTCCGGTTGACCGTCTGATATTCGGTGGTCTGCTGGTAGAGCGCGAATTCGTGCGCCCAGGCGCGTTCGCCCAGCGGGGGTAGCGCGCCCGTCACCGGCTTCCATTCGGTGATCGACAGGCCCGATTCGGTCAGCCGGGTGATGCCGCCGACGACGACCATCAGGACGACCAGCGCGGCGACCGCCCACAGCCAGGCGACGAGCGCGCCCGGGCGGCCGAGGCGCGCGAGCGCCGATCCGGAATCTGGTTGCATGGTCCCCACAGCCGACTCCTTAACCATCCGCCGCGCGTCGCGAAAGCGTTTCGCGACGCGCGCCTTGGAACTTAATTCTTTTCCCCTATGTTATATTGTAACCTTGGGCGTGCCCTGCTAGGGAGCCCGCAGGATGGTTTTTTCGAGGATGGCTCCTTTGCGCATGGCCCTGACGACATTGCGACGGCGTTCGCTCGGTGTGTGGCGCCGGGTGGCGGGTGTGCGCAGTTTCGACGAGATGGCGATCACGCTGTCGGGCCTGTGCCTTGTCCATTGCGTCGCCAGCGCGGCTTTCTTCGCGATGCTGGCAAGTTCGGGCAGCGCCTTGTTCTCGCCCGCGATCCACGAAATCGGCCTTGGCTTCGCCATCGTGCTCGGCGCGGCGAGCCTCGGCCCCGGGCTGATCCGTCCCGGATATCGCGCGCCGGGCCTGTTCGGCATGGTCGGCGTGGCCATCATGACCCTCGGGCTGATCCTTCACGGCCAAGCCGAAATCCTGTGCACGATCATCGGCGTCGCGATCGTCGCGCTGGCGCACGGCCTCAACTACAACCCGCATCACGAGTGATGCCGCGAGCATCGCCGGGCGGGGCGGCGGCGCTTGCGGTCGGACCCGCTTGCGCCTAAATTGCCGTCATGGCCCATCCGCAACCGCACCATCATCCGCACGGCGGCGAATCGCTGCGCGATGCCGCGCGGTCGTCGCTCGAAAGCGCAGGCGAACAGTGGACCGACATGCGCGCCGCGATCTTCGATGCGGTGTCGGACCATGCCCGGCCGGCATCGGCCTATGACATTGCCGACATCGTTTCGAGCGCGCGCGGCAAGCGCGTCGCGCCCAACACCGTCTATCGCATCCTCGACCTGTTCGTCGCCAACAACCTCGTCCGCCGGGTCGAAAGCACCAACGCGTTCATCGCCAACGAACATCCCGGCTGCCTGCACGACTGCATCTTCCTGATCTGCGACAGTTGCGGGCAGACGACGCATATCGACGACGACGCCGTTGCCGGCGGCGTCCGCGATGCCGCGCGGCGGCGCGGCTTCGCCCCCGCGCGTCCGGTGATCGAGGTGCACGGCCGCTGCGACGATTGCGACTGATCGAAGCAGGCACGGGTTTTCATCGACTCGGCCAAGGACCGCCGATAAGGTCGCGGGCATGACCCACCGCCCCGACACCCCGTTGCTCGATACGGTCGACACCCCGGCCGATCTCAGGAAACTCAAATCGTCGCAGCTGCGCCAGCTCGCCGACGAGCTGCGCGAGGAGGTGGTCTCTTCGGTTTCAGTCACCGGCGGGCATCTCGGCGCGGGGCTCGGCGTCGTCGAGCTGACGACCGCGATCCATTATGTCTTCAACACGCCCGAGGATCGCCTGATCTGGGACGTTGGCCATCAATGCTATCCGCACAAGATCCTGACCGGGCGCCGGAGCCGCATGCGCACGATCCGCCAGGGCGGCGGCCTGTCGGGCTTCACCAAGCGCGCCGAGAGCGAATATGATCCGTTCGGCGCGGCGCATTCGTCGACCAGCATCTCGGCGGCGCTCGGCTTTGCCGTGGCCAACAAATTGTCGGGCCGGCCGGGCAGGGGCATCGCGGTGATCGGCGACGGCGCGATGTCGGCGGGCATGGCGTACGAGGCGATGAACAACGCCGAACAGGCGGGCAACCGGCTCGTCGTGATCCTGAACGACAACGACATGTCGATCGCGCCGCCGGTCGGCGGGCTCAGCGCCTATCTCGCGCGCGCGGTCAGCTCGAGCGAATATCTCGGCCTCCGCAGCCTCGCAAAGCGCGTCGCCTCGAAAATCCACCGCCGCATCTACAATGCCGCCGAAAAGGCCGAGGAGTTCGCGCGCGGCATGGCGACCGGCGGGACGTTGTTCGAGGAACTCGGTTTCTATTATGTCGGCCCGATCGACGGCCACAATCTCGACCACCTCATCCCCGTGCTCGAAAACGTCCGCGATAGCGACCAGGGGCCGATCCTCGTCCATGTCGTGACCAAAAAAGGCAAGGGCTATGCCCCGGCCGAGGCGGCGGCCGACAAATATCACGGCGTCGCCAAGTTCGACGTCATCACCGGCAAGCAGGACAAGGGCAAGGGCGGCGGACCGCCTGCCTATCAGAACGTCTTCGGTGACACGCTCGCCAGCCTCGCCGATAGCGACGATCGCATCTGCGCGATCACCGCGGCGATGCCGTCGGGCACCGGCGTCGACAGGTTCGCGCAGGCGCACCCCGACCGCGCGTTCGACGTCGGCATCGCCGAACAGCATGCGGTGACCTTTGCAGCGGGCCTCGCCGCGCAGGGGATGCGCCCGTTCTGCGCGATCTATTCGACCTTCCTCCAGCGCGCCTACGACCAGGTCGTCCATGACGTCGCGATCCAGAACCTGCCGGTGCGTTTCGCGATCGATCGCGCCGGGCTGGTCGGCGCCGACGGCGCGACGCACGCCGGATCGTTCGACCTCGCTTATCTGTGCACCTTGCCCAACTTCGTCGTCATGGCGCCGTCGGACGAGGCCGAGCTCGTCCACATGACCAAGACTGCGGTCGAGCACGACAGCGGCCCGATCGCGCTGCGCTATCCGCGCGGCAACGGCACCGGGGTCGCGTTGCCCGCGGTTCCCGAAGCGCTCGAGATCGGCAAGGGCCGCATCGTCCGCAACGGGCAGAAGGTGGCGATCCTGTCGCTCGGCACGCGCCTTGGCGAGGCGCTCAAGGCCGCCGACACGCTCGATGCCAAGGGCCTCAGCACGACCGTCGCCGACCTGCGCTTCGCCAAGCCGCTCGACGAAGATCTGATCCGCAAGCTGCTGACCAGCCACGAAGTGTGCGTGACGGTCGAGGAGGCGGCGGTCGGCGGCTTCGGCGCCCACGTCCTCACCATGGCGAGCGATGCCGGGCTGATCGATGCCGGCCTCAAGCTGCGCACGATGCGTCTGCCCGACCTGTTCCAGGACCAGGACAATCCCGATCGGCAGTACGACGAAGCCGGCCTCAACGCCCCGCACATCGTCGAGACGGTGCTCAAGGCGCTCCGCCACAACGCGACCGATGTCGGCGAGGCCGGGGTGCGGGCCTGAATCAAAAAGGGCGCCGCAATCGCGACGCCCCCTTCCGAAGTCCATTGCGAAAGGCGTTTAGCCGCCCGGGATCGCCGCGGTCGCTTCCTGGCCGGCGCCTTCGGGGGCGGCGACGATGGCCTGGGTCAGCGCGCCCTTGGCGACGGTGAAATCCTCGGCTGCGGCGACGGTGCTGCGGATGGCGGCATCGCTGCGGCCTTCGCCGGCGCGCCCGATCACGTTCGATTCGACGCTGCTGCGCGGGGCGGGGCCGCCGAACAGTGCCTCGAGCGCCTGCTGCTGCGACGCGTCGACGCCCGACGGGGCGCCCGGCTGCGGCGGCACCAGCGAATATTCGGGCGGCACGACGAGCGGCGCCTGGCGCGCGACCAGATATTCGTCGGGCGCGTTACGGCCGAACAGTCCGCCCCCGGCGCCGCATCCGGCAAGGCCGGTGGCGGCTATCACGATCGAGGCGGTGGCTAGTCTACGCATGGGTCATTCTCCAGTTGCCGCGCGTCACGCGGGCGAATTGCTTTCGTCCATCGTCTTCGATTTGCCGCTGCCTTGCAAGAGGGCGCGTGCGACGAGCAGCAGCACGCCGATCGTGATGGCGGCATCGGCGAGGTTGAAAATCATGAACGGGCGGATGTCGCCGATGTGGAAATCGGCATAGTCGACGACATAGCCGAACCGCACGCGGTCGATGATATTGCCGATCGCGCCGCCGAGGATCAGGCCGAGCGCGATAATGTCGCCGCGTGCGCGTTCCTTCAGCATCCAGTAGACGACGCCGATCGAGATCGCGCCGGTCAGCGCGACGAGGCCCCAGCGCATCGCCTCGGTCTCGGCCTGCATCATGCCCAGCGACACGCCGCGGTTCTCGGCATAGCGCAGGTCGAAGAACGATACGATCTCGAGCGGATCGTCGCGGCGGTTCTGCAGGCTCAGCGGCACGAGGACGACCCATTTGGCGAACTGGTCGAGCGCGATGACAAAGGCGGCGATCAGCGCGCCGATCCGCCGCGAGGCGCGGACGCGCGCGGGGGTGATGGTCGATTCGGTCATCGTCAGGCCAATACGCGTTCGCAGCGCGCGCACAAAGCGCCGTCTTCGTCGACCTCGGGCAGATGCCGCCAGCAGCGCCCGCATTTGGCGTTTTCGGTACGCGTTACCGTGATGTCCTGCGCGGCGGGGTCGATCCGCGCCTGCGAGACGATGCAGATTTCATCCATCTCGACATCGCCCGCGCCCACGACCGGCGGCATCGCGATTTCCGCCTGCAGGCTCGATCGGATCGTCTTTTCACGCCGATAGGGTTCGATCGCCTCGCTCACCGCTTCGCGCGCGGCGATCACCTTGGTCCATTTCGCCGCCAGCGCTTCGTCGCGCCAGTCGGCATTGACCTCGGGCCATTCGAGCAAATGGACGCTGCCCCGATCGGGGAACCGTTGCTGCCACACTTCCTCGGCCGTGAACGGGATGATCGGCGCGGCATAGCGGACGAGCGCGTGGAACAATGTGTCGAGCACGCTGCGATAGGCGCGGCGCTTGTCGGTCCCCTGCGGCGCGGCGGGGCCGATGTCGCAATAGAGGCAGTCCTTGCGGATATCGAACAGGAACGCGCTCAGGTCGTCGGCGGCGAAATTGGTCAGCGCGCGCAGATAGCGGCTGAACTGGAAGGCGTCGGTGGCGGCGCGGATCTCGGCATCGACCTCGGCGAGGCGATGGAGGATATAGCGTTCGAGCTCGGGCATTTCTGCCGGCGCGACGCGCTCGTCCTCGTCGAAATCGGACAAGGCGCCTAGCAGGTAGCGAAAGGTGTTGCGCAGCTTGCGGTACATGTCGCTGGCGCCGCTGAGCACTTCGTTGCCGACCTTCACGTCGTCGAAATAGTCGGTGCTCGCGACCCACAGGCGCAGGATGTCGGCGCCCGACTGGTCCATGATCTTCAAGGGATCGACGACGTTGCCGGTCGATTTCGACATCTTGCGCCCCGTCCCGTCGAGCGCGAAACCGTGCGTCAGGACGGCGTCGTAGGGCGCGCGCCCGCGCGTGCCGCAGCTTTCGAGCAGGCTCGACTGGAACCAGCCGCGATGCTGGTCGCTGCCTTCGAGATAGAGGTCGGCGCGCACGCCCTTGCCGTAGCGCGCCTCGATGACGAACGCGTGCGTGCTGCCCGAATCGAACCAGACGTCGAGGATGTCGGTGACCGGCGTCCAGTCGTCGAGGCTGTAGTCGGGGCCGAGCAAAGCGGCGTGGTCGGCGGTGAACCAGGCATCGGCGCCGGCGTTTTCGAACGCGGCAAGGATGCGCGCGTTGACCGCGTCGTCGCGCAGATACTGGCCATTCTCGTCGATATAGAGCGCGATCGGCACGCCCCAGGCGCGCTGGCGGCTGATCACCCAGTCGGGGCGGCCTTCGACCATCGAGCGGATACGGTTCTTCGAGCGTTCGGGCACCCAGCGAACGCGCTCGATCGCGTCGAGTGCGGTCTCGCGCAGCGTCTCGCCATTGCCCTGGGCAGCGCGAATGTCGGCCTCGTCGGCGCAGCGCGGCACCTGCCGGTCGACCGGCTCGTCCATCGCGATGAACCACTGCGGCGTCGCGCGGAAGATGATCTTGGCCTTCGAACGCCAGCTGTGCGGATAGCTGTGGGTGAAATCGTCCGACGCGGCGAGCAGTGCGCCCGCGGCGCGAAGGTCCGAACAGATCGGTCCCTCGGCGGCGTTGAACGCCTTGTTGATCACCGATCCCTGGCCGCCGAGCCAGCCCCAGTCGTCGGCATATTTGCCGTCGCCCTCGACCGCGAAGACGGGGCTCAGGCCATGTTCGCGGCAGAGCAGGAAATCGTCCTCGCCATGGTCGGGCGCCATGTGGACGAGCCCGGTGCCGGCATCGGTGGTGACGAAGTCGCCGGGGAGGAACGGGCGCGGCTTGGCGAAGAAGCCGCCGAGATGGTGCATCGGGTGGCGGGCGGTCGCGTCTTTAAAAGCCGCTCCTTTAAATACGTACATTCCCTCCCCGGCGAGCGCGTCATCGCTTAGATAAGCGAACGATGGCTCCGCTACAGCTGAAGGCTCGCCCGGTGGTGAAGGGGAAGTAAGGTCATAATCGCCACCATATTCGATCGGGAGCGGTATACCCGACCGGTGGCAGAACTCGGCGACAAGATCGCGAGCCACGATGATATCGATGTTTCCGCCGGACACGTCCACGCAATTGAGCACGACATAATCAGCGGTTTCGCTATACGCCAAAGCCTGATTGACTGGGATCGTCCACGGCGTGGTTGTCCAGATCGCCACGCGCTTTCCGACGAGGCCAGGCGCATTCGGCGCTTCCACAATCTCGAACGCGACATCGATCTGCGTGCTCGTGATATCCTCGTATTCGACCTCGGCCTCGGCGAGCGCGGTCTTTTCGACGGGGGACCACATCACCGGCTTGGCGCCGCGATAGAGCTGGCCGGTCTCGGCGAACTTGAGCAGTTCGGCGACGATCGCGGCCTCGGCCTCGAACTTCATCGTCAGGTACGGGTCGTCCCAGTCGCCCTGGATGCCGAGCCGCTCGAACTGTTCGCGCTGCACCTGCACCCACTTGGCGGCATAGTCGCGGCATTCGGCGCGGAATTCGGCGGCAGGCACCGCGTCCTTGTCGAGCTTCTTCTTGCGATAGGCCTCCTCGATCTTCCACTCGATCGGCAGCCCGTGGCAATCCCAGCCGGGCACATAGGGCGCGTCCCTGCCGAGCAGGCTCTGCGTGCGCGTGACGAGGTCCTTGAGCACCTTGTTGAGCGCATGGCCCATGTGGATGTCGCCATTGGCGTAGGGCGGACCGTCGTGGAGGATGAACCGCTCGCGGCCCTTCCGGGCTTCGCGCAGCTGGCCGTACAAATCGTCGGCCCGCCATTGGGCGAGGATCGCCGGCTCCTTCTGCGCGAGGCCGGCCTTCATCGGAAAGTCGGTCTTGGGCAGGAAGACGGTGTCTTTGTAATCGGGCTGGGCGCCCGGTGCTGCTGGTGCGTCGGTCATAGGAGGCCGCGTTTAGCGGGGAGTTGGCGGATTGGGAACAGGCGAGCGCGCCGCACCGCAACATTGCGTCATCCCAGCGAAGGCTGGGATCCAGCCCGACCCTCGTCGATCCGCTCCAGCCGGGCTAGGCGACGGTTTAAATCGTAAGAATTTCCTTCGCTCGCGCGCAATCCTTCTCCATCTGCGCGATCAGCGCGTCGAGCGTGTCGAACTTGCCCTCGGGACGGAGGAATTCGACCAGCTCGACCTCGACGGACTGGCCGTAGAGATCCCCGGAAAAATCGAAAAAATACGGCTCGAGCAATTCCTTGGGCGGATCGAAGCTCGGGCGGATGCCGAGATTGGCCGCGCCGTTCAGCACGCGGCCGTCCGCCAGTCGCCCGCGCACCGCGTAGATGCCGTAGCGCGGGCGCAGATAGCTGCCCATGTCGATATTGGCGGTCGGATAGCCGATCTCGCGGCCGCGCTTGTCGCCGTGGACGACGATCCCCTCAATCGCGAAGGGCCGGGTGAGGAGATGCGCGGCGGTCGCGCAATCGCCGGCTTTCAGCGCATCGCGGATTCGGCTCGAGCTGACCGGCTGGCCTGCGTCGAATATCGGCGGAATCGCGCGCGCCTCGATGCCGTGTTTCGCGCCCTCGGTGCGCAGCACGCCGATATCGCCGCCGCGCTTGTGGCCGAAGGTGAAATCCTCGCCGGTGACGACGCCCGTCGCGTCGAGCGCGCCCGCCAGCCACTCGGCGACGAAGGCTGGCGCGGGAAGCGAGGCGAGCGCGTCGCCGAACTGGAACACGTACATCGCATCGGCGCCGGCGGCGCCGAACAGGCGCAATCGCTGGTCGAGGCTAGTGAGGCGGAACGGCGGGACGTGCGGCGCGAAATGGCGCACCGGATGCGGGTCGAACGTCGCGACGATCGCGGGTCGCCCGGTCGCGCGCGCCCAGTCGATCGCCGCCCCCGCCACCGCCTGATGCCCGAGGTGAAAGCCATCGAAATTGCCGAGCGCGACGATCCCGCCGCGCAGCGCTTCGGGGACGGGCCCGGTGCTGTCGATGCGCAACGCGTTCACGTTTCGGTGTCCGCCTTGCGCACCAAGGTGATGAAGCTGAACGCGGGGCGACCGTCCTTGGCGGGATGATCCTCGCGCGCGATCTCGCGCCATTCGGCGGGATCGGGCAGGTCGATCGCGGTATCGCCGGCGATGTCGGCGGCGACATGCGTCAGCTCGATGCGGTCGGCGCGGGGCAGGAACGCGCGATAGATTTCGGCGCCGCCGATCACCGCGATATGCGGGGCGTTGGCGATGCGGATCGCCTCGGCGACGCTCCCCGCGCGTTCGGCGCCGTCCTCGTCCCAGGCCTCGTCGCGGGTGAGGACGATGTGCCGCCGCCCGTCGAGCAGCCCGGGCAGGCTGTCGAACGTCTTGCGCCCCATGATCATCGGCAGGCCCATCGTCAGCCGCTTGAAATGGCGCAGGTCGGCGGGCAGGTGCCATGGCAGCTTGCCGTCGCGCCCGATCGTGCCGTTGGCGGCGCGCGCGATGACGAGGACGATCTCGGGATGGTTCACGGCGACCTGCCCGGCGGGATTACCCACGTTGCATGGCCCATCTTGCGGCCCTTGCGTGCCTCGTCCTTGCCATAGAGGTGGAGGTGGCAGTCGGGGTCGGCTAGCAGTTCGGCCCAGCGGTTCGCATCCTCGCCGATCAGGTTCTTCATCGCGACCCCCGCGCCGGTCGGCGCGGTCGACCCCAGCGGCAGGCCGCAAATCGCGCGGACATGGTTTTCGAACTGGCTGGTGACCGCGCCCTCGATCGTCCAGTGGCCGCTATTGTGCACGCGCGGCGCCATTTCGTTGAACACCGGCCCGTCGGCGCCGGCGAAGAATTCGCACGCCAGCACGCCGACATAATCGATTGCCTCGGCGATCGCCTGCGCCGCGCGGCGCGCCGCGCCCTGCTGCGCCGCGACGATCGCCGGGGCCGGCAGGGTCGATTGCGCGAGGATGCCGTTCACATGGACGTTGTGCGGACTGTCCCAGAAAGCGCAGCCGCCATCGCTTCCGCGCGCGAGGATGACCGAATATTCGGCCGCGAAGTCGACGAACCCCTCGAGCACGCAGGGGACGCCGCCGACGCGATCCCAAGCCGCGGCGAGATCAGCGGGATCGGCGATCCGCGCCTGGCCCTTGCCGTCATAGCCCATGCGGTTGGTCTTGAGGATCGCCGGGGCCCCCGTCGCGGCGAGCGCGGCGGCGAAATCCCCAGGTCCCGCAATCTCGGCGAAGGGCGCGGTGGCGATGCCGAGCGAGCGGGCGAAGCGCTTCTCGGCAAGCCGGTCCTGCGCGACCGCGAGCGCCCTGGCACCGGGGAGGACGGGGCAGGTCGCCGCGATCGATTCGACGCTGGCGACGGGGACATTCTCGAACTCGAGCGTGACGATGTCGACATCGGCGGCAAAGCGCGCCAGCGCTTCGGCGTCGTCATAGTCGGCGCGGGTGAAACTCGACGCGATATCGCAGGCAGGGCCGGGGGCCGGGGCGAACACATGGACGCGATAGCCGAGCTGCGCCGCCGCCACGCCGAGCATCCGGCCGAGCTGGCCGCCGCCCAATATGCCGATTGTCGAACCCGGCGCGATCGTTTTCATTCGGGCGTCGTCATTCGGGCGTATCGGCCACGGCGTCGGTCTGCGCCGCGCGCCAGTCCTGGAGCCGCGCGGCAAGCGCGTCGTCGGTCCCGGCGAGGATCGCGGCGGCGAGCAGCGCGGCGTTCTTCGCCCCCGGCTCGCCGATCGCCAGCGTCCCGACGGGCACGCCGGCGGGCATCTGGACGATGCTCAGCAGGCTGTCCATGCCCGACA
>Ga0210036_1001112_pt1 | contig 30575 bp, 17 predicted proteins | sample CryGeymeta201515_FD_185469 | JGI IMG/M metagenome (GOLD analysis project Ga0210036, IMG submission 185469) | Groundwater microbial communities from Crystal Geyser aquifers in Utah, USA - Crystal Geyser metaG 2015-15 (SPAdes) (version 2) | ecosystem: Environmental > Aquatic > Deep subsurface >...
ATAAATTTGCCTTTTCGTCAAATACGAAAGCAACTTTATATACCTAAAATAGTTTCTTAACACTACGCTCCACTCCACTTTCCTCCCCTACACTTCCCTTCTTCAACTCCCCTCCCGAATACCCACCCTTCTCAGTACCTTTGGCACATGGGATTGGCTACCCGAGTGTGAGAGCAACCCTAGCGGTCTGCCCTCGCACCCGGGCACCTCGGAACGGAGAAAAGGTCGGCCCTAGTAAATTGCCGAGTTTCTCCAAACCACCCTACCTAGCCAAACGTTCCGCGTTCTCTCGAGGTATGATGAATGTTTTTTATCCTGAACTAAAACGTTTATACAAATCGTGAATCAAAATAAGATTGAGTCCTCATTCTTAAGGAATACGAGCACTCGTGATTTCTAATATTCAGGCTCCAGCTACGCCACGAATCCATCGAAAATCCGACGACCTCTCATCGTGCTCTCTTCCTCTCTTCACATTGACTCGATCCACTGTAAAGATCTACACTAAATACATACTTGTCAGTAATTCCATCTCTTGCTATTGGATCATATTTTCAACACGCCTGGAACGTTACTTTACATCATGGGCTGGTTTTCATCATCAAGTGATAAAGAAGAAACCCCTTCGACCTCCTTCAGTGATTCCGGATCGTCCTTCAGCAGCGGTGACTCATTCGACAGCGGAGCTGCACTAGGAGCTGGTGGCGGCGGAGGTGGCATGTCGACTACAGATATGCAGCAATTCGCTGCCAACATTCAACAGCAAGCTCTCGTACAAGGAATTATCTCTGACATCACAGAGCAATCCTTGGAAAAGTGCTTGACGGGTAGACCTAACGACAGCAAATTGAGTGGAACTCAAGTGGCATGCATTCATTCGGCGACCAATAAGTGGATGGATACGAACGAATTCATGAATGGTCGTATGGCGGCGAAAGCCAAGCAGCAAGGAGGAGGAATGATGCAGTAATGAAAAAAAAAGAATCGTTTTGCATCTAAGGATAAAGGATTTTTTTGTAGGTACTTGCATGTGTAAGAAGAGAGTATTTTGTAATTGATTTGTCTGGAATTACAACGCTCCTTCATTTTATTTCTTGGCAAAGCATAAGATGCCAGCAAAACTAATCTTTAATTTCATTTAAAGCTTACAAGCAAGAGCAGCGGCAGTTGGCAGTCGAGGACTTATACCTCGTGTAGAGTGTAGATGCGTCTGTCGAAATCGTTGTTGCCATCGGATATCGAAGCCAATCACAGTCAAATATCCGGGAGCTACAGAACCATAGTTTTTTCTTAAAAATTGCAGTGTACGTTGCATAACATCTCGCGGAGCTGCCATGAAAATCGAAGGATCCAAGTGAATGCGGGAATGTGAGGTCGTGCCGGTAGCGCTGCTTGATACTGTCGTAGACTTCGCGTTCGGTGCCGTCGTGAGTCGATCCATGGCGGCGGATGCATGGCCCTTGCTGTCGTGAATATTTTTTCGTTGACGCCTTCTGCTTCGATTGTTGTTGTTATTTCCGTCGTTCTGCGAAGAATGATAATCGTGGACAATTTCTTGGTCCGATACTCCTAGTATTGCTTGACACAACATAGCCAAGAGTCCAGTCCGATCCTTCCCTTGAACACAATGAATGACGATCAGATCGTAAAGGATAGGTTGGTTTTGGTGGTTTTGTGATAGATTAGCATGATGCTGCTGCTGCTGCTGCTGCTGCTGCTGCTGCTGTTGCTTCCTGCCTTCTATCATCCTCTCGGAAAACAGCGTCATGAGCTGCAGAGCGATGCAGAGACCTTGTTGCCCCGTTTCCAAGATGGCTTCGTTTAATCCTATCAAGCCTCGTTCATTCAATTTTTGAATGCGTAATCTTTGTATCGTTTGTTCATATTTGCTATGTTTGATGCTGTTGGCGGTAATGGAAGCTGTTTGTAGTTTGTCGGCCTTTGCGAGCCAGTGCTGATCAATGTAAGACATGAATTTAGGCGGCGACAGAATATCCAACTGTACGATGACTCGCGGTAAATTTTGATCAAGCACCATCTGTAAATCTTGTTCCGTATAGAAGGGCGATAATTGTGGATTCTCGTCGTGCACCTGCAGAGGGATTTCGTGGACTGCCAACCCAGCCCAAGATATCCATTGTTTGCCTCGGATGCCCTTTCGTTCATTATCAGATCGAAGATCTAATATAAGACCGGCTCTTTCTAAGATTAGCGTATCCAAAGGTCCTGGCACCATATATACCGCGTTATTATATCCGCCAGGTGTGGTTGTGGCAGAGTTTTGTTGTGAGGCACTGCCGCCGACGACTTTGTCCAAGCCATCAATCGAAGCGCAACGAAGAACGATTGGAGGATCAAGACCAGCAACAAATCGAATATTCGCTACAACACCAAAATTCATGGGAGCAGTGACATTGTGTTTTTCATGTTCGGCATGATGGCTGCGCCTCATCCTCGAGAATCTTTAAAAAGCCATGGTCTTCAATCAAAGTACCTGGTACCTGGTACCTGGTATTCTCGAGTCAATCTCGATAAAAAGGATTTTTGATGTGGATTTTCGTGTAGTAGAGTGCCAAGTTTGAAATGACGTCCCAAACATGACTTGGTGTCTTGCGAGAGATATTCGATACGAAAGATAGCTGAACGACAAATCAATCAAATCAAAACAACCAATGCAGCGCCGCTCAATCATGAAGATAATAAATCCAATTGAATCTAATACCATTCATTTACTGTCAACTATGATCAGGGAAGAAAATGAGGAGCCAAAGAAGCGCGCTGCTTCCGATGTCTACGACCGACAGATTCGACTGTGGGGAAAGGAGGCTCAGGTAAGGAATCAAGTGCATTTATTTGTTTAGAATATTTGGCAGGAAGCACTCTGCAGTCTTTCGCCATTGACACTGTTCTCCACTCTCTCTAATTCCTACACATTAAACCACGACAGGAAAAAATGGCGAAGGCCAAGGTAAGCCATGTTGAAGTCTCATGACAGAAATACCGACAACCGATAACTCTCTCATCTGCAACAATATTGGCGATTGGCCGTCAACAACAATTAGGTTTTGTATATTAATGTAACGGGCGTCTCTTCCGAAATTTTGAAGAATCTTGTTTTGGCAGGGGTCAAGGCCAGTATTTGCGATGCTCGTCCCTTTCCCGATGCAGTACGTGACACACCTTCCTTCTTGTTGCCCCCCGCTGCAACAACAACAACAACAATAGCAGCAAGAACAAATCTAGCAGCAAAGAAGGATATCAATAGCAGTGAGGAGCAAGCGACCAAAAAAGTCAAATATGAAACGGTAGGCGAAGCCTTAAAGCCGGTTGTGGAGGATCTTAATTTGCTACTGGGTCCTTGTGAAATTGTGAACCTGACTGTGGCGGATCTCATTGCCAATGGCAGAGATCAATTGATGGAATTTCCCATCGTCGTAGCCTCTCGCATTGTACCACAGGAAGCGATTCAAATCAGCAAGATTGTTGCAGGTGCCGGAAACAAATTCTTTATGGCCGATTGTTTCGGACTTTGCGGTGCCAGTGCCATGGATCTAGGGGAACATTCTTTTCGTCCGGAAATGGGTAAGAAATTGCTAGATCCCATATCACTGACCCCGCAGATTCCACTCGAAACCATGATCAGTGTTCCGCTTCAAGATGCTGTCAATCGGTTTCACAAGAAGCACCCCCCAACAGGTTGGATGAAATACCGCGCGATTTTGGAGTATTGTCAATTGTCTGGTGCGTGGCCGACCACCGACAAAGCCGATGATTTTGCCGGAAAGATTCAAACATGGATTCAGAACACGTCTCCGACATTGGCTGATCATGAAGTCTTTCAAGCCAACAGTTTGAAAACTTTGGCTACAGTGGCGACTGCAGAAGTAGCTCCAATTTGTGCTGTTTTGGGTGGAATTCTGGGCAATGAAGTCATCAAAGCCATCAGTGGTAAGGGCGAACCTGCCAATAATACTATTTTGTTCGACGGGGAAACGTGCAAGGCTTGGACATTTTGCGTGCGCCCCAACGAAACCAAATAAGATGAATGTGATTTCACATTCTTTTGCCCACGTAGCTAGACAGAGTGAGGGGGTTGACCTTTCTTTCAGGGGGGAATTGATGCGTTTGTAGGTAGCTTCGGCAACTAAAAGTAGCGAAAGACTACTAGTCCAGACCCAGCCCCCCTCTATAGTATTTAGCTAGTAGTAGACTAGTAGCTGTGAGTCCAAAAGCCTCCTTCAACAGCAGCAGTAAATAATACCGTACTTTGCTTAAAAAGGGTTAAATCAATATTCATTCGGAAAAGTCTACTACTAGTAGTCTAGTCTAGTAGTAGTACTACCGGTAGACTACTACTACTACTAGCTAGGTCTACTACTAGCTAGTCTAGTAGTCTACTGTCGATGATATCAGAAATAGTACTGTCCGTACGGTAGTGCCTGCTAGAATAGTAGTACTGTTGTACCGCCATTGGATTCGTACGCTGACAGGCCAGCTGGTGGACATCGCATAGACAAACAGAACTTTTGCACTTCAGCTGGCAATGTTGCAGGTTTGGATTCCAAATAGATGCGCGAAGAGAACTTTCACTCAAACGTGCGTTGTTAATAATAAGTCTACCTCTTCTAGTAGAGAAAGCATGTACAATTCTACAGAAAGGTACGGTATTGGGATCGACCAAAAAATAATTATGTCAGCAGAAAAGTCAAGAGGCTTGCTTGACTACTACGGGTAGCTAGTAGGCTACTAGTAGTAGTAGTACTAGAGTCTACTATTAGTAATTAATTGTTGGCTTCACCGGTGTTGTTTTAAGTGTGTTGCTGACAGGTCGAAACGTGTGTGCCGTAGCGACGCTTCTATTCTACGTCCTTTTCTTTCTGCATCTTCTTCCATAGATTGATCCTCCAGCCTTCCATCCCTCTCTCACCTTTCCTTGCTCCCTCGCAAATGAAAAATAGCATAGCAAAATACTATGGATCAATCAACGACGACGACGATAATAGCGTTGGCGGGGTTGGAACAGCCACTGGCGGCTCTAACTCTGCCCAGCGATCCAGTAGGAACTCCGCCACTAATGCAACTGCCGACGAAGAAGAGGACGAAGAAACAGACACTTCTGGCGATAGACTAGTTGCCCCCCTATTTCGGTAAGGTCAATAAGGCTGATTGATTGGTTTAGACGAATCATATGAGCGATGGGAGACAGCTATGTGGGCTCTGAAGCTTGCTAGCTTCGGAAACGTTTCCGATGCACTGTCCTCGCGCTGTGGAGGAGTACTTGTTAACACTTATAGTAGACGGTATCCAAGGCTTTTAACTTCCAGCTATGCTGATATGGAATACACCGTTCTCTATTTAAGGTGATCATCAAAGACTCACCCAAGCTTCCGTTCAATGCAATTTCTTTTTATCGTATACAAAAGTTCTGTAGCCATAATACCAATGTTGCACTTGAATGCGGCCTTCGTGGCTCGGAATTGCGGTGATCTCACTGCAGACAGGGGAATGGATTCATCGCACTCCGGTGACAAGGTTAGACTTGTTGGTGAGAGCGTCTTCCTGAAACACGATGCATCTCCTGAGGCTGGTCAATCGATTGCAGCTCCTGTTTCGCGAACGGATTCTTTCAACGATGACATACTTCGCAAATGGAAAGCCGAGGCATCGGATCACACCTACGTCTTGCCTTGCTATTACCCCCGGGCCGATGAGATGCGTAGTGTTACTTGTGACAAGCTTTCCGTGGACAAACTATTGGACCGGCTCTATTGTTGCTTCAAAAAGCTCAACATTCACGCGCACTTTGAAGCTTCCTTTGCTACCTTTGGTTTGGTCCTGCGAACGGCTGAACACCTCGAACTTTCCCTCTTGATTTGGTATATTGACAAGGCTCGTACCAATTTGTACTTGGAAGTGGACAAGCGCCAGTCGGGAAATGGTAGCTTTCCTCTCCAGTATATTTGCCGGATACTCAAGGCAGTGAAGTGCTGCCAAAAGACCCTTCAAGGCAATGCTCTCTGCTTGCCAAAGCATCAAGAAATCCGGGGAGGCAACGAACATTTGCAAGAGCGATGCCGCAAGATGGAATTGGTGGTTCCAGCATGTGCGGCTCAACAGGAGGAAGAGTTGGGGAGTGAGCCGTATTCTCCTGCGTCTTCAAACATGTTCTTCACTTGTGTTGGCGAACAATCCTTATCGAGTCTCCAGACAATTCAAAGTCTCTTGCAGACTCCCATGACCTACTGTCACGGCCTCGAACTGTTGGCCAATGTCTCTGATCCGACAAAGTCGGGACTTGACTCTTCCTTAATGATAGCCAAGGTCATTCTGTTGGGAATTTCTCCTAAGGATGATGACGGGGCGGAAACTTGTCGCAGCGTTCATGATACCCTCGTTCGTTTGATGCAGTCCATGGTGAATCATAGTAACTGTGCAACGGACTGCTTATCGGCTTACCAGCAGGACTGTCTAATCCAGTTGGTCTTGACATGCTGGGTTAATGCCATGGAAGTAAGATCGAAGTTGTCGAACAGCAACAGCCATTGCGACGGGGGCATGCATCACCCGATGGGTGTCGACGCACACAATGCGCAATTGATGGATCAGTTTCTCGAAAGTGGTTGTTGTGGGAATGCCGAGGTTGAGTTGGTAGACTGTGACATCTTGGAGACGCTCTTGACACTTGTGCAAGGAGCCACTACCAAACCGCATCACGCCTACCTTTCGGTTAAGGCGCTCTTTCTATTAAGTTCGGAAAGTGCCGCCATTCGACAACACGTATCAGACGCCATGGTAGCTAGTACGGATGCCAAGGCGAGTTGGCAAAAGACCCAGCGAGTTGGAACCGAGAGCCACGGATTGTTGGAAGCCGAATGCCAACGGCTTACTCGAATTTTGCAGAGTCGGTACTGAGAGAAGCAGGAAGTTAGTGGCGGAGTGATGATCTATCACAAGAAGTGCACACACTCTCATACACAGAGGAGCATTGGTGACAAATTCTGGTCACACTGTGTTTACTTCTGGTGTTTCAACTTACTGCACGGGTTGACGAGATTTTCTACGTAAATCGCACGGCACTTTTTTTTCATCTGTATCATCAATAATATGAAGACTTTCTTCGTTTCCATTATAATATATATAATTTTGTTAGATGACAAAGCATGCGACAACAAGTTAAATTAACAAATACGACTTTGTTAGTCTTTTTCGTGCATGGTTTCTGTTTCATTGTTTCGATCACTTCGTTTGTCTAGAAGATCGATTGTGGGTTCGCGGTTGAGAGAATATGTCCAAAGCTTGACCTACACAATGATTTTATTGAGATCAAATCCAAATTTTGATATTGCCGTATAGCGACCACGCAGCTCTTTAACCTTTGTTCAAATTATCCATTAAGAGTGCCACACAAAATACATTTTCTGACGAGAGAAATAAACTAGACTTCTCTGAGTTTTGCTGAGGACGAATGAACACAAATATTATGGATGGTGCGGCTAGATGAAGCGCAAACGCGTGAGCGAAATATGGCACATTAGATTATCAACAGCAACTTGTAATGATAACATGACAATCAACCACGAGCCGACACAATATTATGCCTTTCTCTTTCGTTGTTGACAGCCTGTCTACCCAGTACCAGTAGAATTTATCATGCAACTGCATGTTTGCCTGACTCCTTAATATTTCGATCCGGTTCCAGCTCAGCAGAAACGTCAAATGAGTTCGACATTCCAATGATTACGGACCAGAACACCGACTGATTGTGATTAGTATACCTCATGGTCAGTATTGCCAATGCTGTCGCCGATTACTGAAATAAAAAGCGGCACCCAACCAAAAAAAGAGGTGAAATTCAGTCAATATCTCAGCTTATTTCAGTTTCTGCTTTGTAATAAGCACCACGACAAAAAAATAATTGATACCTTTTGAGTTCTCAACAGCGTCCAAAATCCGTCATCGGCCAAGCACGAAAATGTCTGCACCATTCACCCGGCTCTGACCTGCTAAACAGATATTTCGGCGGATGACGCCGGCAGCCAAACTTCCATACCATCACAATTATCCATGGTAGCAGCACTGTCCCCCGCACCGGTAGTATCTCCAATTTGGACATCCAATTCGAGATCATCTTCAGTAGCACCCGCTTCGGAAGGTTGTGTCTTTGTATCATCAACCACATCACCACCATAATTTCCAGCATTATCCTCTATTTTTTTCTCTTCAGGTTGTCGGTGAGTGTAGAAGAAATAATACAAAGCTCCCGCGACAGCTACTGTTGCTAAGACAGTCGCTGCTACGATCAGTCCAAATTGCAGGGACGACAATGAATCGGGCTTGGCGTCTTCGAACAGACTGTTATTTTCATTCAGGTCGGCTTCACCGATTTGAAAAGAATAACCGGCGGCATTGGATTCTTTCATCGCTAATTCCGAGGACATGGCAGTGGATACGCTTTCGCTGGTCTTAAACGATTGTTCTTTTGTTTCAAAAAGGTACGTTGCAGATTGCATCATGCTGTGAAAATGTGAAAGGAATGAATCAACGAATAATACGAATCCAAATAAATCGACGAGATGACAAGTTGGCTGAAAGCTGAAAGGCAGGGATAAGAAACAGCAACAAGGAGGTTCAAGAATTGTTAATGCTGTTTGTTGTTGCTATTTGGCTGCTTGTGGTGCATATCGGAAAGAGGATATTTTTTTACTCGCACATGTTATGGATTGAGAAACAAGAAGATATCTCAATCACGCGGGGTCTCAGCAAGTTGCTGTTGTGTGCCAAGATTTCGATTTGGCGCCAAATAATCAATGGCCCCTACTAGCCGGGGGTACGCCAACCACTCTTTTTTAGAGTTAAGAGTTAACTCAAACCCTTGTGTTATGACCCATAACTCCGCCGCAGCAGAGTTATGGGTCATAAATAGTTTCTCTGTGTTATGAAATTAGGGTTAGGGCATGAACAAGAAGTATGTGGACCTATGATAATTGTCGTAACCTGAAATACTAGTCTACCAATAAGAGGTCTGAGGTCTGTGCTAAGAATTTAGTATTTTTTCTGCAGAGTGCATGAGGTCCATGGACCTCGAGTTAAGTCTGACTATAAAAAACTTTAGTACTCCACTTTTAAAATAGTAAGCTAAATATTTATCTCGGTCGGAATTTGAGGTCCGAGGTCCTAACTCAAGGTTTGACTATACAAATTTTCAGTACTCGACTTCTAAAATAGTAAGCTAAATATTTATCAGTAGCACACAAATAAAACTTTCATAGGCCACCCACTGGCTAGAGTGGTTGGCGATAATAATAAATACAGTACTTACCACTAGCTATCATCTACTCAGTAGTGTAGCTAGCTAGTAGACTGCTCTAGAGACTACCGTACCTGGTACTCGAGTAGACTCAGAATGCCGGTGAAATTGAATAGTCCTACCCCTAATATTTATCCAAGAACCCTTCCAGCTGGATGTGGAGAAATTTTAGGACTTTAGTTTCACGCTACCACGCCGTAATCTACCAGTAAAAACAGGCATACAAGCTCTTGATTACTGGTACCTACAAGCCAAGACGGAATCTTCGTACCAACTTGGTGGGTAAATTCTGAGTTTAGCGCTGATTTTGCCAGCGATGGGTTCTTTGGTGTGGCCAACATTCTCTGGAATTGAGAGGCTCCCGAATACGATGCCAATGCTTTTACTGCAGGCATGAAAATGTATGGATGGATGTGAGAGTAGACGCCGTCGTGTACCGGAACATGAACTTGTGCTTGCCGAATCCCAGTGGGATCAAAGAAGATTACAACGGCCACTCAGCAGTTTGCTCGTACGATTGGCTCAGAGATTGCAGCAATATCGCCATGTGGAGTTTCCTGTTGTGCAGTGAATTCGGATTGTCAGTCGTCGCACAGATAGTGACAGAACTCACGAAGAGTTGCAGTTGCCCTCGAAGCTAAGAACTTGAAAGCACACCTCCTGGCAATTAGTCATCTTCAGGACGCCATAACGCCGATGGGACATGACGATGCCAGATGATCTGAGATGATGTAGTATACTAGTTGAAGAATGATCTAGATTACCTGGTAATGTGCTCAATCGTTGTTGGAGTGAATATTGGCATCAATCCAGATGAATCCCGTGTCATATATTTTGACACTCTTTGTTCTTTATCTGCTCGAGGGAGCCAGTTTTTATTTAACACTTTCAATTTTTTGATGGTTACGGTACCAGGTACCAGGTACCAGGTAGACTAACTTAGAATTGGTGGTTGAAAAGAATTTTTTGTTGATGAGAGTGTCAACTCTTCTGTACTCTGGTACCTGGTACCATACCAGGTACCATACCAGGTACCATACCAGGTACCATACCAGGTACCTGCTAATACCAGGAACCAGGTACCAGCGTACCAGGTACATGACATTCAAGAAGTAATAATTTTTACGACGTTTTGTTCTCGGTGGTATCCTGGCAAGAAGCAAAAAAGGTGAAATTTCTTCTCATCAAGAGATTGAACAGCTCACAAATTCAATTTCATATCTACCAAAAACACAAAATAATAAAAGCTACCAATTTTTATAACCAAAATGACGAACGCTTCAAGTGATATAGATGCCTCGGTCACCAAGCTCTCCTCCAACGATGAAGATATTAAAGTCAGCAATGACGACGACATCGAGCTGGCCAAAAAGGATGAGGACGTCGTCTCTTTTGTTCCCAGGACCAAGCCATTTATCGTCCTCGTTGCTACCTGTGCGGCTCTTGGAGGCTTGATCTTTGGTAAGTTCGCATCGTCGTTGCTCTAGAATGTATCGAAATCACACTTCTCTTTTCACTCATGCTGCCTATCTCTACTCTCTACCTATGCTAATACAGGATACGACATTGCGGGCGCAGGTGCCACCTTTGTCATGGACGGTTTTAAAGAGCACTTTGGCTGGGAGTGTGCAATAGATGATATCGGCTGCACCCCTGCCAGTGAAGGAGAAATGGATCGTGATAAAGGTCTAATCAATGGCTTATTTGGTATTGGTGCAACCATAGGTGCCATTTCTAATTCTTACATTGCCGAGACTTACGGACGCCGCCCTTGTTTGGCCGTCTCAAACTGTGTCTTCATTCTTGGTGCGTCTATCCAAACCTACTCGCCAGTCATGTGGGTCATGTGGCTTGGTCGCATCTTTTCAGGCATGGGAGTTGGCATGCTTTCCATGTGCGTGCCTGTCTATATTGCTGAATGCTCTCCGGAGCATGTACGTGGACAGCTTAGCACCCTCTGGCAGGTTGCTGTGACCAGTGGTATTCTCATTGCTTCGGCAGCAAATCTTGGCCTCAAGAACTGGAGTGATGGTTGGAGGCTCAGTTATGGTGGCAACATTTTGTTTGCTCTCTTACTTCTCGTCTGCCTCACTTTTATGCCTGAATCACCGAGATATCTTGCTGCACATGGCACAGAAGAGCAGCTCATCGAAGCTTTGAATAAATTGCGCTTTGAAGATGAGGTCACGGCTGAGACTAAGAAGCTCCAAAAAGAAGTCGAAGAAGACAAACTTATTGGAGATGCTGCTTGGCCTGAGGTCGTTTCCGACGACAACAACATGAAGCGTCGGCTTTTACTTGGTGTCAGCTTCCAGGGCTTCCAGCAACTATGTGGTATCAATGCAATCATGTTTTATGCACCAGACATCCTGAACACATTCTTTACTGAGGATCAAGCTATTTATGGAACATTTTACCTCAATGGCATCAATTTTCTTTCTACCTTTATCACAGTTTACGCTGTCGAAAAGGTCGGCCGTGTCAAACTCTTGGTGTATGGAGGTTGTGTGGTAAGCTTTTGAACATATTGTTGTCGTAGTGTTGCCGAGTATGTTGGTATCAATCTTACCATCCGCTCTCGAATGTGATTACCAGATGTTTCTTTCTTTGATCGTCAACGGAATCTTAGCAGCTGTGAGCCAGACCAAGGCAGTTGGCTACTGTGTCTTGGCATTTGCCTCAATATTCATTGTTGGTTTTGCCTTCAGCTGGGGACCTGTTGTCTGGACTGTCTGCTCTGAGATTTTTCCATACCGCACTCGTAGCAAGGCTACTGGCTTAACTACAATGACCAATTGGGTTTTCACTACCATCATTGGTGGCTTGTTTCCTGTTGCTTCCACTGCGTCACTCCCTGCGTGCTTCTTTTTCTTTGCAGGTGCTATTGCCTGTGGTACAACGGTTGTCTATTTCTTCCAGGTGGAGACAGCCGGAAAAACAGCTCTCCAGATCGATAAGGCCTATGCTAACCACAAACCTGCCCTGAAGCGCAAACAGTGGTAGACGGTTTTGCAATTTTCGGAAGTTCACCTGATTTTCGAATTTGCTATCATAGATGTTTCGAGAGAGACGACAGCGGCCGCTGATTTTTGTCAAGCCGTATCACGTCGTGTTTGTTTCCATAGTGTTTGCTAAGCGACCAGTAAATGAGCTAAACCTATTGTTGTACTCGTACTTTTTTTCGCAAAGAAGTGTTATCACCATTCCCGGGATATGGAAAATTCCCGGGGCTGTGCACCAATTTCCTGGGATATCCAAATCCCGGGCTTGTTTGACCATTTAGTGATCACCAATTCCACCATATTGAAAAATCACAGGATGTATTTTATGCTTATACTGGGAATGAATAGTTTAATGTTACATTGTATTTAGATGAATTAAATTAAAGTGATTCAGCAGCTACCCGTTAAATACTAGCTTAAAAGGGCTTGACCATTTTATTTTAATACACGAATAGACCACTAATACGTTTATTGGAATGTTTTAAATTAAAGTGGTTCAGCAGGTACCTGTTAAATGCTAGCTTAAAAGGGCTTGACCATTTTATTTAATACACCAACGAAACTACAACTAGCAATATCAGTACGATTTTCAAACCAAACAGCTTAACTACTAGTAAAATGTTTATTCGAATAATGAATTAAATTAAAGTGGTTCAGCACCTACCTGTTAAATGCTAGCTTAAAAGGGCTTGACCATTTTATTTTAATACACAAATGAATACTCAAACGAATTTGTTTATTCGAATAATGAATTAATTTAAAGTGGTTCAGCAGCTACTAGTACCTGTTAAATGCTAGCTTAAAAGGGCTTGACCATTTTATTTTAATGCATACGATTGAGAATAAGAAGTTCTTTACAGGAGTAGGTAAATCAGTACACTAGAATAAACACGTTTATTCGAATGAATTAAATTAAAGTGGTTCAGCACCTACCTGTTAAATGCTAGCTTAAAAGGGCTTGACCATTTTATTTTAATACACGAAGAAAACGTACGTTTATTCGAAGAATTTGTGTAGTATTAAATTAAAGTGGTTCAGCACCTACCTGTTAAATGCTAGCTTAAAAGGGCTTCTTGACCATTTTATTTTAATACAGACGATTGAGAATAAGTTTACAGTAGGTAAAACAGTACACTAGAATAAACACGTTTATTCGAATGAATTAAATTAAAGTGGTTCAGCACCTACCTGTTAAATGCTAGCTTAAAAGGGCTTGTTGACCATTTTATTTTAATACACAAACGAATACTAAAACAAATACGTTCGAATAAAATGAATTAAATTAAAGGGGTTCAGCAGCTACCTGTTAAATGCTAGCTTCAAAGTGCTTGGCCATTTTATTTTTATTGGCAGCCAATGGGCCATTATTTAATAAAATTGCACTGAGATAGTAGTAATTAGATCACATGCTGTTAAAAATAACAGTTCATATTACTTAAGCCCAACAAATGCTACTTCCAAAAACAACCCTGGGATTGTGTTTTTCCCCATCCCGGGGCAGTTTTGGAAATCCCGGGGTAGGGATATCCCTGGAATGGTGACAACAGAAGGCTTTCTAATAATGTTTTGTTTGGGGAAGTTGCCCGGGTGTTTTTTTTTTCATTTGGGTAGACCCCCTACTAGCGGTCGCCTGTGTCGACTGCACGATTGGCTGCGACAAATTGAAGATCAGATCCTGCAAGATTTCATTCGCCTGTCATCAATGATATTTTTTTATGCTACTGTAGGCACTCTGCTAAAGCAACATCATCAAGAAGTGAAATTTGTCCTCAACAAGAACCGTTGTCATCAATCATGGCTACTGACGCCCTGCATATATAATGAAACAGAACGAAAGAAGAAAGATTAAAGACCAAAGAGTGAAAAGCCTGTTATTGTAATGGAGTGATGACTTAGGTTGGAAAATTAAAAAATAAACCAAACCATGATCCAAAGCATTCTCTGTCGGTGTTGGAACTCTGCTGCAAGAAGTCGCCATCGTCATCGACGCCTTGTCAATTCATCTTCCTATGCCAAGGTTGACAAACTCCCGATTCTTTCCTTGCCACTTCAGTACCTCCGCGCAATGGATAAAACCCAATTTGATGCCAGCACTCACCAGCGTCTCGACGTTCAATATGACCCAAATGACGGCAAGCCACTACCATCAACAAAAACTAAACCCACCACCATCACTGCTGCTGCTGCTACTACTACTACTATATCCGAGTGCCACCTAGACCCTGCGTCTAACGCGTATCGTATTGTCTGGCAAGATGGTTTGATCTCTGAATTTTCCCACGACTGGGTACAGAAGGAGCTTTCCAGGTGGCGGCCTGGAGGAGGAGGAGAGAGAACAGTTCCAATACGCTTTTGGAAGAATTTAACCGATCAAAGAGTTCGTGATTCCGAAATGTCATTATCCTTCCGTGATGCCGTTATGTCCAACGAGGGTGCCAGAAGTGCTTTGAAATCACTCTATCAATTCGGGATTGTCCTGGTCACAGACACTCCCACAAATGATGGAGGTGCTGGCATTGCAGCTTTGGCGGCTACTCTTGGTGGAGGATCCATCAAAGAGGGGAATCCAACGTCGCTTGTACCACTTTATCGCAAAAATCCAACGACGTCACTTACAATGCTGCCAGATGGTACCGACGGACCTCTGCGGACCTTGTATGGTGGAGTTTGGTCGACCGCTTCTTCGGGACAGGCAGAAGGAACCAGTACAGCTGATTCAGCCTACGGACAGGAAGCGTTACCACTGCACACTGACATGACGTATCACCAAAATCCTCCAGGCCTGCAAATATTTACAATGGCCCAACCGGCAGCTCGAGGAGGAGAGAGCGTCTTTGGAGATGGTTTTGCCATTGCGGAACGGTTGCGTGTCACCAACCCTGAGGCCTTTGCCACACTGAGTCATACCATTCGAAGGTATCATTCGATAGACGATGCAACAGGCTGGTATTTGGAAGCGCACGGGCCTGTCATCTCGGTGCGCAACAATCAAGTGGCGGGCATTCGGCATAATGATCTGGATCGGCTTCCTGATTTACCTCCAGCTAACTCGACTCCGGAAGAAGTAGATGAATTTTATGACAAATTAGAACGGGCCCATCAGGCATGGGATGAATTGATAGCTATGGACGAATACAGACTTGTAATGCCCTTGCAAGCAGGGGAGACAATGGTGGTAGCAAACTTTGTACGTGAAGCATTATTATGTACTGCTGTTGTGCCAGTTTTCGCTCGTCAATAAAAAATAACGATCTCACGTAAAAAACTGAATCTTTTCTTTTTTGTCCGCAGAGAACCTTTCACGGAAGATACGCCTTTGAAACAACCAGCGGCATGTCTCGTGAAGTGATGGGCTGCTACGTGTGGTGAGTTGGTGTACTGGTATTACTGCTACAAAAGAATGATTTATGGATTGTTGTTCTGTTTTCTGATGTCAAGCTTCTATTGTATATAATTGCCAATCCACAGCCACGATGAGTTGAACTCGCGCTTTCGACTAGAGGGATTCGTCCTTCCTTGACTTGATGGAAAATTCTTGACTTCTTTCGTAAAACTTGCCAAGCTAAAATTAATAAAAATGTCGTATCGAAAACTCTTCATCTTATTGTCTCATCACTTCTGCGTCTGGTAGCAGTGGACAGTCCTCCAGATTGATTGCATGAACTTGGAAAGACGCCAGAGCTGTTTCTGGCAGTTCCTTCTCTTCAGCTGCTTCAATAATAAAGGCAAAAGCAATTGACAACGCCTTGGAATGGCCCTTGACGACACTCAAAATACCCTTGGCAATACTCGATGCCGTAATGATCACATCGACTTCGTAAACGTTTCTTCCATTTTCTTTTTCAGTAAAAAAGTACTGCAAAGGAATGGCTTTGCCCAACAGCGCTGGTGAATTGCCTGGAACAGCTGCTCTTACAATCCAAGGACCGTCCACTACGACCGGCAGTAATTTCAACCGAGCATCGCGATATTGTTGATCTCCTTGAATAAAACGAGACCAAACCCCAGCCAATTGTGGCGAGGCAAATTGATCCAAAGGTGGCACCGAAAAGTAAGAGACAAAATTGCCAAAGGGCAACAGAAAATTGACGAGGAACGTGTCGTCCTTTGCGTTTGCCAGACGACCTCCTAAAACGCTTGGATGCCTGGCAATGTGACGCTCAGGATTGTCCGTCATCCACATATCCACACCTTGACACGTAAATGATGCGTTGGCAGAAGGGATCTTGACGCGATCATTCAAATAGGTTGGACCTCGGACGTTGAAAATATGGTCCGCTGGCTTGGACCAACACGTTGTTGTGGTTCTCTTGGATCGGTTGTATTCCGGCAAGGGCGAATTCAAGCGAGAATCTTGGTGGTCCAAGACATAACCGGATGAATGTCTCTTTTTTGGACTTAATGTCGTAGTTGCAACATTGACTTCTTCAAAATTTTCTTCGCCATCTTCCTCCTCTTCGTCATTCTCCACGTCAAGGCTGCTTACATCATCGCGGCTATCAGCATCATCGTCACTGTCAATGAGCGATTTATTTGGGTGCAGCGCCGTGCACTTTTTGGTTGACGTCAAAACAGTAGGTCGTTCTTGCTCTTTTTTTGTAGTTGATAGTGCTGCAGTTGGTTGGTGGGATTGTGTATTGGTTGGAACATTCCGACTACAGTTGTCGTTGCTGCTATTGTTGTTGTAAAGTGCGTGAAGGTGCCCGAGTCCAGCCGCCACAAACCATGAGAAGACAAGAGCATCCGCTCTTATCGTGACAAATGGAAGGACTTGATATCTTCGAATGAAGCGATTGAGTAGCGGCAGCGTCGTGATGGAAACCCACGTGCTCAACAATACTATTCCAGCATAGGTTGTCGTGGGCTGTGGTAGTCGTAGATACCAACATAATACTTGAAATCGGAGAGATACTTTCGTTTCTTGATATGGCGCTTTTGTAGTCTCACTACTAGTAGATGCCGGTGCTGGAACTGATAATTGCAGCCACTGTTTGACGTACTCGTCCATATTCTGCTTCAGTATTGTACGCTTTCGAGGCGTGGCAATGGCGGTATCATCGTGATACTTCCAAAACAACTGATTGTGGCTATTGTCTTTGGTGGTGTGGTAGCACGGATTAGGTTGCAGCAACCCCAGGAATCTTTTCGCAGCGGCCGAATTGACGAGGGTGGCGTTTATGCACACAAATCGCAGAATACTGTCTACAGTTGACAACGCTTTGGGTAAATCACACACCGATCGTTGCTGCTTCTCTTTGGTCCTAGAAGCAGGTGGCTGGATTTTAGGAAGATCGCCAATCCGTACCAGATATTGTTGTCGTTTATCTTGTGTAGATGACGGGGAGGAGGCGACCGTGGTGGTATCTGGTTTCAGCAAGGATGCCAAATCGTGTGCCGTTCGCACCACCATCCATTCTTGAACCTGCCGAGGTTCTGAAGAAGATGGCGACGAAGGCAGTACCAAAAGCACTTTTATTTGATAAGCAATTTCCCAGGTTGCGTAATCCAGACGCACCAGTTGATAGGAAACGGCCTTTGTGACCACCATTTTCCCCGTATACGTTGCAGCTATTGTTGCCCTGCATTTGCGTTTGTTGGTCGGAGTAGATTGTTTGACAGGTTTGTTGTTTGTCATTGCAGCTGGTGCAGTCTTTGCAGTTGAAGTGCCCTCTTTTTGTGGCAACTCCAGGGTGCCATCGGACAATGTCGGATGTGCAATCGTCACAACGTCATAGGAATCGTTTCGCGGTATTTCGCTGCTAAAATCATTGTTCGAAGTAGCAGCACTGGACGCTATAGAAGCACTAAGAGTGTTCCAATGAAAACTGGATTCTCGTCCCATACTGGCTGCCCATTGGAGCGCAATAACCCAGGATTGTGCTTCCTCGAGCGTACTGACAGCACACAAAAAGTCTCGCGCTGTGGATTGCGGACTAGGACCCCCTCCTTGACAAGCTTGATATGGGGATACTCCTCCCATCATGCTCTGACCTAAATTGGTGAATCCCAATAGCTGCGTTTGTGGATTCATCGAATGATTATACTTATCGGTACCATCATATAGAATGTCGTCGTCTTCATCCAACGACACAGGATGTCCATTGAACAAAAATCCAAAGGATCCTCGGGGCAATCCGACGTGCATATCCCGCAGAGTGGTCACATCTATGATCCGGGCATGGTGAATCCACAGAGACGCTTTTGGAATTTTGGAATGATAATCATCATTATCCACGACCGTTTGTTCCTTTTCTTCCTCGTTGGTGGTAGTTGAAGTTGCAGTTGCCTTTGTTGTACTCGTCGTATTGGAATCCACAAAGAAAGAATCCAAAGAAGCAACGCGTCCCGCTGCCGTTGTCGTAGGCGTCAGTGTCTCGTTGAGTTCGTAGTAGTTTACCACACCATTGTCCAAGACTTCCAGCCGACGAGGACGCCAAACACGCCGGAATTTACCTCGCACTAGGGCTTTTCCAGAATGTCGAATGGGATTGCTACTGTTGTTGTTGCTGCTGCTTTTGTTGTCGCTGCTGTTGAGATTTCTGTTTTGGCCTAGTGGTTGTGCAACGCTACCGCTACTGCTACTGTTGATGTTAGCATTGGCGCTTGGGGAAGAAGATGGTGCAGATGACATTTCTGACATTGATTGGGTTTTGTCATGTACATGCGCGCTGCCTGTGGTTGCGGCTGTCCTGTATTTCTCCTTGTTGCTACTCGTATTTAGTTAGAAGGAATAGATATAAGAAAAGATCTTAGCCTTGTGCTCTTCTTGCGTCCTATCTTTCAGCGTAGCTACGTACTGTAGTCGAACGCGTAGATGAATCCTAATATAATTATATGTACAGTACTCGAGCATTCGAATTAGGTCTATGCTGCGTTTAGGTTTGATTGATTGATGATTGATGATGATATGTTGTGGAGAAGAATTTCTTATCACAACATCATCATCACCTGCCCTCCGTCAATAATTAGCGAACTGTTGATGTTCATCTTTAGCGTTAGATATAATTGTGATTTGCTCTACGCACAGTTGATCTGTCGACAGCACTTCAATAACATGATACTCTACTACTAGACTACTAGACTAGTAGCTACCAGTAGTAGAGTACTAGAGGAGGAGTAGCTAATAGACTAGTAGTACTCGTCTCTACTCGTCTACTACTAGTAGTACTAGCTGTAGCTAGGAGTACTAGTAGAAGTACTACTAGTCTACTAGCTAGTAGTAGTAGAGTAGCTACTACTAGCTAGCAGTAGTAGTAGTAGTACTCTCAACTACTACTACTACTAGTAGCTAGTAGGCCCACCAGTAAAGCAAGTAGAGAGCTCTACTAGCTACTACTTAGCTAGTAGTAGTACAACTGAACCACCTGGTAATAGAGTAGTATCACAATGCAACAGCCCACAAAAGAAAAGAAAAAAGAACAGACCTCTCTTATAAAGCGTGTCATCGTGTCATCCATTCGTCTCTCGCTCCTCCTCACTTTCTGACCATGGTAGACCTCTAGCTTTGCCTTGGAAAGTAGTTGTTCATTCATGACAAGGACTCAAAAAGGAGTTGCCACCGCTTTCATCAGCGCGGCCCTTTCGCTTCTGCTGATTTTAAAATTATTATTTGGAAACGAGGAGAAGGGTACACTCCGACCTGTCGCCTCTGTCGAGAAGAAAAGTGGTTCTATCAATCTACCAGTACGCGACAGAGTTCGCCGCATCGTCCAAACATCGTCTCAATTTAAAATAAACAAAAATCCAGCGCTTCAGATCCTCGAAATTACCGACTTATCACAGTTGAAAGGTCGCGGCTTTCTGAAAGAGTGGACGACAACTGCTAGCACCACACCTAACGACAATAATAAGCACTCAAAATACGTCTTACGAACTCCAACCGAACAACAACCGTGGATATTTACCGTGCTGGGAGCATCGTGCTCAGCCCGACCTGCCAACAACTGTCATCCATTTTCTAGCAATGCAAAGGAGAGCGCTAAGGAGGGTCGCTACAGTAATATTCTCGAAAGAGCTTTACTTTTGGATGGATTTCCTACTAACATTTCCAACATGGCGCAAGGATCCACGACGTCCGTTTGGAACGGGGTCATGATAGATCAACTAGTGTCTGTGCAAGACAACACAGACTTGCTCATTTGGGATCACTCTGTAAACGATTTTGCAGAAGATGATGATAGGGATGCACCCCACAAAATGCTGCACTTTTGGTTGACACGCGCGCGAATCGTCTTTCAACATGTACGCCGAAAGCCAGTACCGCCCATTCTTTTCTTGTACTTGTGGAAGCAAGATGTCGGATTGCGTAACAAGGAGTATATTTTGACCAGCGGACATGCCCATGACCAGCATCCCTCGTATGCACCATCCTTGCAGATCCTCCAGTATCACATCGAGACCTACAACCTACAAATTCAAGTCCTAGATGTTGCAAAACTTATTCCTTCCACAGTTTTCGTGGAACAACGGCAACTTTTGCTGGATGATCGGCATCACCCGGCCTGTGTAGGCGCTCGATTAATTGCAACTGTGATCCAATATGCGATTTATGATCATTTCCTAATGGACGACAAACCAGTAGCATCCCCATCTAACGTCCAGTCGGCAGTTTTTCCTGTGACCGTTTGGCAAGCAACCAATTCTACTTTCTCCCACGAGCTTTTGCAGGTATCGACGCATCTTACTTCCTTCACCGAATGGCAACCACGCGTCACATCATCTCAGCCGACTCTTCACATTGCGCCCACAAGTTTGCAAACTGCCAAAGATTTGGGTTATTTGGCAAACATTTTTCCGGCCGCCGACATGCCGGGACGAGCGGATCGTAAATTTGCCTTTCGGTTGCCCCTTTGTAGTGAAAATTACCTTGAACTTGTTTTGGTAGAACCACGCTTGAAGTGGTTAGGACTCGTCACGGCAGGAGCATTCATACGACTTCAAATCAATGGGAAGGCAACGGAACTATCGGGGAATGGGTCTATAGTCTCGGGATTAGCAAGCCCTGTAAATTTGCCACGTGCCAATTATGATTGGGTTGCAGTGTATGCTAGCAATATGATTGACAAGAACAAAAATAAGGGAATGATTTTACTGGAACTGTGCGACAGCAGTCCACGAACCGCTACTGTAGGAAAGAATGGACATCCACGTCGCATGTGGCTTCATCAGTTGATTGGTGTTAGGGAATGACCTAATTATACGAACAGTGAGATGCTCTAGTCAATCGTAGTCTTTAAAGTTCATGTTATCACTTCGTACTCGTATTAGCTAGCAAGAGAATAAGACTTAGTTTTTAAAATCAGCACCACCGGCATGGTGAAGCAACTACTTTTTGGCCCTCTGTTCACGCAGGGACTTCATATAAGCATTGTATCGCGCACTGCATTCCATCAAATCTGCATTGCCTTTATGCTTTCTTTGCGACGCCTCATTAAATTTTTCTTCGAGTGCGGCAATAGTCTCTCTACAAGATTTCGAAGCAACGGCCTTTTCGATCGCTACTAAGTAGCGTCCCTCATCCGTCATGGCGTCTGAAATGGTCGTCAGTATAGGGTTTGCCTCGTTCAATTGTCGAGTGAAACATTCGACCATCTCTTCTGCGTATTGCTGCCGAGCGAAATCACCCTCGTCCATGGCTTCTGTAACGTCTTGCATGGCCTTGCTCACCTCAATAGAGAGGAAGAGTGTCAGGAAGTTCCGGATCCCAAAGCCGCCGCAACCAGGCCTTACCTTTTGTGCACAGCTTCCATCGTCAGTGCATACGGAACAGACGCGCTGAATAAATTCAAGAAAAGGTGCTTCATCTCCCGGATTTCTTTGCAGGATATTGGATGTGAAAATCTGATATAAAAGATCGTCTCCCTGCGTGATACACATCATTGTGAGATCCGCGTAAAATCCACACGAACGATACAATTTCCTGCAAAACAAACAAGTACTCTATGAGATAAAATTTTTACCTGAACATCCACCAGGATTTTATTGCGAACAATACCCAGGTACGTGTCCTCTGTTACATGGTCACGCAACAGACTGTAGAGATTGGTGAAACGGGAGTGCATAATGGCATCCAGTATGACATCCTTCTGTCCCTCAAACATGCGCTTATACTCAGCCGCTAGGTGCTGGTCGAGCCGATTAGAAATTGCATCGCGCGGGAGCTCTAGATCGACTGCTCCATCCATCGATGCAACTTTTCCCAATATACATGCTTCTAGGATTGCCCTCGCGCCATCTTCCGATAAACCAATACGACCCAGCAAACCTTCTCCTGCGGGTTGGTCATTCTTCTTGACTCGATCCATGAGGTATGGAATAGTTAAAACACCATAGTAGCTGCGGGGAATGTTCAAAAAGGTAAAGCCTTCACCAGTAATTTTTCGCGAGTCGTTGGCCCGCTGAACAAACGCCACCAGATCGTCGACTCGAGACGCAATATGCTGTATTCCTTGACCAAGTTCTTTCAGAAAGCCATGAACATGTCCCACCTCCGAAAGTGCATTGTTAATGGGCAAGTACACTTGGCTCTGATCCTTCAGGGCATCCGCTTTGCTGAGATTGTCAACCAGGCTTGCGGCGTCGTTTCCTGTCACCGTTGATTCAATTTGGGCCTCTCCAGCTGCCACCACACCCGCATTAAAATCGACCTTAGGAGTAAAGTCCAGCGTATCTTCCAAGGTATCCAAGAACTCTCGGCGGTGAAATACTATGTGAATATGCGAAGGAACAAAGGTGAGTAAGCCATTAATGACGAATCCAAAGGACTTGTCAAAGCTGCGACTACGTACCATTGGAGACCCAGTGATCGCAATACGCAGGCTGGGTGTTTCTATCGTACTGGGCTGCACACGCTTTCAAACCAGGCACGGCACAGCACAGACTATCTGCATCTTCGCCAGCACCTTGTCGATTATCTTGAATGAATCGTAAAATAGTTCCTTTGTCAGCTTGTCGTGAGTTCTTGTCTTTTGATTCACTACTTCCATCATAGTAGGCGTAAACCTCTAACATTTTGACTTGATCCTCAGAGTATTCCCAGAACCCGACCAGTAGATTGGGGTGCTTTTCCTGAAAGCGCTGTCGAATAATGTCGACATCTTCCACCAAAAAAGCTAAGACAGCAATCCCAGGGCGACCTGCATGCGATGCAAAGAACCTATCCAAGCATTGTTGGTCAAAATGATGGTACGGGTCCCGACACTCATTTCCAGCAGAAAGGGGTGCATTGCTATCCTTTGCTGTGAGGACAAACTGAACACCCGAAGGATCCTTCGATGTCACCAAAAGAGATCGTGTGTTGCAACTACTGGTATCATCGGGATATCGAAATCCCGTAATGCGAAAACCAAATCCAGATAAGAGCTGTTGGACCAGGTCTCTGTTTTGGGGAACAAAGGCCGCACTTTTCGACGGGAGGTCAAAATAATCTGGTTGGTACTTGTTCTCCCACAATGCTTGCTGGGTAGGAATATCCTGACCCAGAGGGATGTCACAGGCATTAACGAATCTATTGAGGCGATCTTCCAAGTCTTTGTAGATATTCAGGTCCTTCAGTTCGTCAACATACAAATGCACGTGAGAGAAGGATACCTGTGGTCGTTTTTCATCTTTTTGCATCCTGGCTATCCGTGCGGCATCCAAAACAGCTGGGAAACTTAAACTTTGGACTACTCCAAAAAAAACTGTATGTGATATCAAAATTCCCACAAGACTTCTTCGGTAAATCTTATTTTTGCTGATTCCCCTTCTCATATTGCCATTTATTCGGTTGACACGGACGAACTTTATAATCTTGTTCTATTCTGAGGGTTGATGCTGCTGTTGTCATGAGAATTTTGGATGTTTTCTTGTACTACTACCAGTACCAGATACTGTACCACTAGTAGTACTCCTAGTAGGAGCAGTACTATAAGACGAATGGCTCGCTCATCTATTGTTTGTTCGAATAAATGGTTGTCTTATCACGAATGAGTCACAACATCATGATCTTCAAGTCCACACTAACCCTAATTGGGAAACGCAGACTTTGACTTACACTAGCTAGTAGTAGACTGCTACTTGGTAGGAGTACTTATTAGAGAAAACCAAGCGCTAGTAGTATTCTGCGCCCTCGCCCCCAACAGTACAGAACAGCCACTCTAGCTTTAGGCAACAATGTACGTAATAGAGGAGGAAGAGAACAAACTTGTGAAACGAAAATGAATATGATAACATACATTTGATTACACTAATCACTATATTTAATAAATGGATCGACAAAGATGGCTTCAAACACTTTCTACAGGCATAGCACAGACACCACAGCCAAAGCAACTGACAGTAACACAGAAGCATCCATTGGCCTTGCCCCACTCAAATTCGTCGCTCGTTGGACTTCCAAATCACCTTCTGGAATTACCACGAGGTTAGGTGGAGCTGTGCCTGACCCAGGTGTTACATCCATGGGTAGAATTGTCGCCATTGGGTCTTCTTGGTTGTCCATGTCGATATCGCTAGTTTGGTTTGTTGGAGGAACGACAAGAGTAACCGGAGGGCCCACGTCAGTGTTAGTCGTGGGGGAGACAGTGGAGGAAGCAGCGGGGGTGATTGGCTCCGGAGAAGCATGACTGCAGTCAAAGTAGGGCAGCAAATCTTCATTGACACAATCGAGATCGAAGCAACCAAGGCTCCAGTGAAACATGTTCTGCATTTCGAGATTGTCGTTCAGCTTGTTCCAACAAATAGTCTGATTAAAGCTTGAAGCGCCAAGGAACATCTCATTCATGCTGACGACGTTGTCAAGTTTGTCCCAGTCATCGAGATCCTGGTTGAACGATCTGGCATTTTTGAACATGCGATCCAAACGCACCGCACTCTTCATTTTCCACCTAGAAACATCAGAATTAAAGCTTTCCGCGCCTTCAAATTGAGAGGTAAAGTCCGCCACCCTCTCAAGCTTCCAACCTTCCAATGATCCAGCAAAGCTAGTAGCACCTTTAAACTGAGCCACAACATTTTCGACATCTTTAACCTTCCACCAGTTAAGATCCGAGGAGAAGGAGCGCGCGTTCTCGAACATATGGCTCATATCGGTAACTCTTTTAACGTCTGTACATAGAAAATAGTTGAAAAACAAATTCGGTATTAGTCATGGCAACGAATACGAGAAGTAAAGCGATCCAGCACAACCATCTTACCCCAACCAGAAATATCCGAGTTAAAATTTTCGGCACCGCGGAACATTGCATTCATGTTCCTCACTCTTCCAGTATCAAAAAATGACACATTTCCTTGAAAACTTGTGCAGTTGTCAAACATGGAAGACAAATCTTCAGCACGAGCAGTATCACCATTCCAACCAGTAATAGAATCTCCAACGAACTCTGGGTTGTTGGCAAACATTCGTGCAAAATTTTGAACGCGTCCAACTTGCCAGTTCGATAAGTCCCAATCTCCATTGGTACCTTCAAACAAGCTGCTCATATCGACGACGTTTTCTGTTTGCCAGTCTCTCATGCCGAAGTAATCACCTCCGTTGGAAAAATTTGCAGCACCTTGGAACATCCCACTCAAATTATCAACACCTTGCACATTGAAGGATGAAACACTCTGGTCAAAAGTGACGGCATCTCGAAACATGTGAGTAAGCTCTGTCGCAGAAGAAAGGTCAAAGTTAACTTGTTGATTGAAGGCTTCGGCTCCATCAAACATTTGCTTGAAAGATGTCACAGAGGAAGTTTGAAAAGGAACAGGCTGATTAAAGGATTTAGCGAGCGAGAATGCCAAGGAAAGATCCTGCAAATTGTCGGTACTGGTCCAAGAGGAGAAGCTGTCTTGATTGAATGCGCGGGCTCCAAGCATGAAGCCTTCCAGGGAAGTGACAGACGTCACATTCCAACCCGACAATGATCCGTCAAAACTAGTGGCCGAAACAAACATGTAACTAGCGTCTTCGAGCGAAGCTGTCTCCCAAGACTCCAAGGTATCTGTGTTGAATAGAAAGCAGTAGCTGAACATGCCTCTGGCTGTTATCAGTCGGCTTACATCCCACGAAGACAGATCCGGTGATTCCAGAGCGTAGTTTCTTGAAAACATGTCCTGCATGTTGGTGACACGGTGGGTGATAAAGTTTTCTAGACCAGCTCCTTGAAAGCTGGTGCAATTTTGAAACATGGATTGCATGTTGTTGCACCGGTTGGTGCTGAGACCGCCTACATTTTCGTTGAAATTGGGGAGCAACGAGAAAGTATATGAAAAATCTTCTACTGCCTTGGTATTCCAATTCAAAACTCCTGACCATCCCGTAAAGGACACAGCCCCGGAAAACAAACCCGTCATGTTACGAACACCTTTTGTATCCCAGGATCCAATGGTTCCATCAAACGAGCTAGCGCCCTTGAACATACTCTGCATATCTGTTACATCGACAATATTCCAAGTGTCCAATCCTTCTCCAGTATAGGCGGATGCCCCTTCAAAGAGACTCGCCATGCTTTGGACCTTTTCCGTATTCCATGATCCCAAATTCAAGTTCATTATGGGATTGTTGGCAAAGACACTGGCCATGCTCGTAATTTTGCTGGTATCCCATGTCTCGAGTGAGGATTGATTGTAGAAGGTGTTTTCAAACATATTGTCTAAACTTGTAATGTTCGATTCAGTCAGATCCGGTAGGGCCCCATTAAAAGCAACAGCACCCTGAAAAAGTGCTCGGGCATCTTGTAGTTTGGAAACACCCCAAGTATGCAAGTTCTGGTTCAAACTGGACGCTCCCTGGAACATGCCTCGAATACTAATACACTGGCTCAGATCCCAGGGCAAGGGCGAATTGAACCTGGCAGCGTTACGAAAAGCATATTCCATGGAAGTGACTTTGGAGGTATCGTAGTTGGAAAGGTCTCCCTGAAAACCGCGAGCGCCGTCCAGAAAGGACCTCATGGATGTCACGGAACTAGTATTCCAAGATCCGATTCCTGCCTTGAACTTGGCAGCATTCAATGCCATGTTATCCATCGATGTGACCTGTTTGGTCTCCCATCCATCCAAGCTGACATCGAATGCGCTAGCAACATTTTCAAAAAGATTATCAAAGGACGTTACATTGTCCGTTTGCCAGGATTGTATGCTACCATAAGTACTTCGGGCTTCTTCTTGATTCCGATCCCACAATTGCACGGCTTGTCGAATGTTGGCATTGGTTAAGGGAGTAATAACAGTGGGCTGGGGAATCATGGTCACACTTCCCGTACTAGCTCCATTGTCGTTGGTACTGCTGGATGTGCTAGTACTGCCTCCTCCTATTGTTGTTGTATCGCCATTGGACTGGGTAAGGGTAACGCCTCCGATGGTGGCGCCGTCAGTGTTGGTATTGGCAATGGCGCCATTATCACTGGTACTCGTTGTTGTGCTGGTACCAGTGTTCGTATCGGCACTTGTAGTTGTGATAACAACCGATGTGACGATCGCACCTTGCGCACCTCCATTTCCATTCGTCGTGGAGGTTTGAGCTAGGACTGCAGTGCCTTGGCACAGCAGAGCTAAAGGGAAGAACAAATATCTCATGGTCTATTGAAAAGCAAGGTTATATTGCTGTGGTTGTTGTTCTGCAGCTATTGTTTATCCGGAACAAAAGTGCATCTGTGGGTTCAAGGTTAAAGCTTGCGTCGATAAAAACTTCGTGTGAGAGGAGGTGCGCGCAACATGTGTATTGGAAGCAGTACGGTCGGTACGGTAGTATTTAGAGGACATGCTTTGCAAAAAAAATTGTGCAACGACAAAGTACTTTTCTAATTACCGTAATTTTTGTTTTTGTTCGGTTGTGTACAAATTGGAAGAAGAATACGTTGTAATAATTAGACGCACACACTCCACCTGTCGAATGATGCCAGTCTGGCTTCGTTCGGCCACCACACAAAAGATTTTCCTAATGTCAATCTTTGATGACTTGGGTAGTACTCCTAGTAGCTAGAGAAGTAGTAAAATCCAAAAAGTACACAACAATCAATAACCTCAAGGAGTACATGCACAACTCCAACAAATCAAGAGATGTTGGACCAAAAGCTTCTACATCGACATTACCATCCAGGGATAATTCTCGCATTTCTTCTGTTGCCGATATTTATGCACCTGAAAACCTGTGACGCCTTTCTCTCGCCTTCCTCCCATAAAGCAACAACACCAACAGCACCATTAACAATAGCTCACAGATTCAGTTATCATCACCAGCCATATCCACGACAGCAAAAGTTTGACCACCGTACAAAGCTACTGAAACTATCTGCATACGTTCCTCCCGGTGTTGAATCACAAACTTCTGCTCCCACGACAAAGTCGCTTCATCCCAAGGTCGGCGATTTTGTGCGATACTATGATGTCGACGGAGGCAAACAGGACGGAGAGGTACTCGTCGGAAAAATATCCTTTATTACCACTGATCTTGGCAAAGAAAAATCATGGACGGTGGAGTTGACAGAAATGGAAGATATTGGGGATGGCTACTATGCCGACTATCCCAGTCGCAAACGAATGTCCAAAAAAGCTGTTCGAAATCTGGCCAATGTGAGCCCCCTCATGGCTAGCTTTGTGAGATCCGAAAATGCCTTTAAGGTTCCCATCGAGGCAGCCACGGGAAATCCTAAAGCACGAGCCGAAAAATACGATCTAGATGACTACCCGGGTCCCTTCGGAGGGGGGCTGGATATCAATCAAAATGTGCTTGCGGAAGACGGTATTTTATATTCGAATCTCAAAGGCAAACTGTTGCGAAATGCTGCCATTGCAGGCGTGGCCGGTGCCATCCTTACGGATTTAATCAAAGGAACAGAAGATGCTATTATCTTTGGAACAGGGGCATTGGCGAGCGTGGCCTATTTATTCTTCTTGTCCATTAAGACAGATACACTAGGATCCCAAGATGCCAAACTGGGCAAGGGTGTAGCCAATCTACGATTTTTTATGCCCGTCTTAGTCATCGTCGGGGTGGCTCTTTATAATAAAAGCTTGGGAGATAACAATCCCGTCCAGAGCGACGATCCATTCGACACCGTCACACCCGAACAATTTGCTTGCGTGGTGCTAGGATTCTTGACCTATCGGATTCCCTTGATTTTCACCAACATTTTGGATGCCTTCAAAGACGAGACCGGCGAACTTGCATTGCCGGGAAGTGCTGGAGTGGCCATAAAAATGGCACAATCGCAATCTGAGCCTACTGGAGTTTTAACGAACGAAGATACTGCCATACCGGTGTTGGTAGTTTCTGGACCCCAAGCAACGGGTCGGTCGCAGTTGGTGGAAAAATTAATCGCCGGAGGAAATGGAAGGTATATTCGTCCAAAAATGGTGGACCAAGTTAAGGAAGGAGTGACCTTTGAACGACTCCAGAATCGGGGCGAAATTTTGAAAACTGACGCTACAGGTCGTTATGGTATGACACTCGAAGGAATTCTAACCGCCACCGAGGGCTCGGATAGTAAATCGGTAGTTGTGGTGGATGCGGATGTAGAATTGGCAAAAAAGCTGACAAAACTGACTGGAGCAATGTTGATCGGTGTGTGGGTCGGTCTCAACAGTGTTGCAGAATTTGAAGAACGAATTGGAAATATGGTCGACAGCGGAGAGATTGCCGTTCCCGAGGACGAGACCAGAGAAAGCGTTGTCAGAGCACGGGTCCGTGAAGTTGTGCAAGAAATTGAGTTTGGAATATCAAGTGGCATTTTTGAATTTACCATTTTGAATGAAAACGAAGCGGATAGCTTGAAACAGCTCCAAGAGGCTGCAAATTATTCCTTCAAATAATAATAAAATGGACTGCTAAGCTTAAACTAGGTCTATATTTTAGGGGTAGCTACTTCTGGTGGGGAGATGCGCACAATTGTAGTGTGCTCGTCAACAGTCGTCCCTCGTCAGAAACACACATCAGCAACAAAAAAGTTATGCCTTTAGATGTTCATAGAAGCAATAAATTGATCCAGCTCGTCCGTGTGTCCTCCTGTGGCAGTCCCCTGAGGCAAATGAGGTGGCCTTGCCAAGTCCAAAATTAACACGATGCGCTCTTCGGAGCTATAGTTGAACGCTCTGTGTGTCTTGCTGTCGTCAAAACACAACAACCGTCCCTCTCGGTGAGTTTCCACGCAACCATCGACCCAGGTCCCACAGACGTCACCAGGTGGAACAGTTAATGGCAGATGGCATCTCATGACGTGATTGGCAAGATCGCTCCAGCCTGTATGAGCTTCGAGAGTGGTCTCGGGATCTAATCGGGAAAAGAGAGCGGTGCGCAGTACCGG
>Ga0210036_1001114_pt1 | contig 30540 bp, 19 predicted proteins | sample CryGeymeta201515_FD_185469 | JGI IMG/M metagenome (GOLD analysis project Ga0210036, IMG submission 185469) | Groundwater microbial communities from Crystal Geyser aquifers in Utah, USA - Crystal Geyser metaG 2015-15 (SPAdes) (version 2) | ecosystem: Environmental > Aquatic > Deep subsurface >...
AATTGGTGATTCGAAAAGCGTCAAACAAGCCCGGGATATGGATATCCCGGAAATTTGGAAACACAGCCCCGGGATAAATCCATATCCCGGGAATGGTGGTAACAGATTATTTTTTTGGTTACCGACGAGAAGCCAGCTGCAATCGATCAACTGTGTCAACTGTCAACCTGTACGTAGCTACTAAAACATGAACATACTGATACAAAACAAGCAACAGTCTAGCATTATTATACTAGTCAAGCACCTTATCAGCAAACAACAGAATACATGGCATGAAGCAAAAGCCAACTCGCATCCCCATCTTTATCCTTTTCGTCTTGATCTCGGGAGCTCTTGGATTTCCTCGTCCATGGATATCAGCTAGTCCCAAGTCAAGTTCAAGGGACGCTGGTGCTTCAAGGACGGATCTAGCATTATCCTCATCCGATGATTCTTTTTTTAATACAGGCATGAGAAGTAGTGGCTTTCGAAGAGTCACTGGAATCGCCGCAGAAACGCAAACGGCCTCGAAGAACAAAAAAAATAAAGGGAAGAGTGTATACATCAATGAAAAGAACGTCGAAGTATTTCCTGTTCGAACTCGCTACTCCAGCAGGGACACTAAACGTGGTAGCAGCACCACCATCACCAGCTCTAGTACCAACAACAAATTATTTCGAGGAGGTCAGTATTTTAGGATTATTGGTCGCTCTCTGCAAACGATTGGAGCAGGGAAGTTTTTGATGATTTGGAATCAACGTCTCTTTTTGCGAGAGGCCGGTCAGGCAATTCAGGATATTGGCTTTGCTTGGCAGGGTGGAGACTGGGAGGCTGTCTCGTACGCTGCATTGGATGCTTCTCAAACCATGGAATTGGTGGCTCAATCGTTGAATGATCAACGGAGTACAGTCTATCCTACCAACAAGCTCCAAAGGGCATTCGCGGGCATTGCTGTTGAGCTGAAATGTTTGTCACAAAAGGAAAACTTGCCACAGCACCCAAACCTTGATTTGAATTTGCAAGGACTCGCACTTCGTCTCCACCAGGCGAGTCGTAGTTTGGTGTTGGAGGATCGTTTTACTGATATTACTAGTCGCACCAAAACACGACCATTGGAGGATGCTTCTCAAGCAGCCCAATCTTTGGCCAAGCTATACGGTGCAAACTCTCACTTTCTGCCCCGGCGTTGGCGACTTTGGTGGATGGATCATGTTGCTACTGCAACCGTCCCCGTCGATATTGAAGAAGAAAGTGACGATGATGCCAAACCTTTACGGCCATAAAAACTCAATCCAAGCGTGGCTGATCGATCGCACACTCTGCTGTGCAGTGGCCTTGCGTTGTTTCTTTCGTATTTGACCACAAAAATGATATATAGCGAAAGCATATCTCTTATATTCGTGGCATTCAAGTCTTTTCAGTATTAGGAACTTTCATAGTCGTCCTTTCCAAGCGTTGATAACCTATGCAAAGAAAATAACAGGCAAACACTTCAGTTCAACTGAAGGAGATTAACGAGCCCAGCACAATTAGTGTCTTCTTTAACTTAATTGCTCTTAGCCGAAAGCAAATGCTTTCACGTTCTTCTCTCCTTAGGTTGGTCTGAACTCTATGAAAACAAAGTAGGCATGGTAGCTCAGCAAAATTGCTCAGTAGTTTATGCCACCACACTGCCAGCCACAGCCACACCAAAACCAACAGCATAAAAAAATGGATTCAGGTTGAGGATGTTGTCGGCCAAGTCTTAGTGCTACAGTGCGACAGCAACCTAATACCTAATCTGAACTAATGAAGTAGCGTCTTTGATTGTCCAAATTCAATAAATAGATTAGTGTGAATGGAAAGCCCTCATCAAGTGCTGTCCACTACTCTAGTACTTAAAAAGTGAGGATTTGAGACTCTACATGCTTCCAAACTAATTTTTCCTGTGGAAATCCTACGGTACTGTCATCTCTACTCCTCGGTCTACTGCATTACTGTACTACACAAGAAATAGTAAGACTCAAGAAGTCATACACTACTGGGACTTGTACGCACACTACTACAACTCGTACTACTACTCTACTAATTGCTACTCTACTAGTACTAGTAGCAGTAGTCTACTCTAGCTAGCTAGTAGTAGTACTACTACTAGCTACTACTACTAGTAGTACCAGTTAGTAAAGAAGTACTGAAAATATCTCGAGGAGATATCAAATTCGAAGTAGATTCGTTCTGATGCATTAATAATAATAGAACACATTAGTATCGTCTGTATTACTAGTACTCGAATAAAACTGCTGCACTTAAACAGAGAAATTTCTCTACTATTTTGTGTGCTCACCCAACAAACAGGACTTTCAAAAAAGCACATTTATATCTGCAGTGTGCGTGTGACGAATTCGAAATAATTATCTCACAAAGTCAAAGCCAATAATCCAAAATCCAAAGTCCTCCTAATGAATGAGACTCTACCACTCTTGGAACCCAAGCGAAACGTTGTAGCATCAGCTGCACAAGATCCCACCAAAGACGAGAATGAGATCCCGGATTCACTTCGATTCATCACCAATGCACTCTCGTTGGGGTCTGTCGTATGCTTTTCTGGAATCATATTTGGTTGGGCCCCGCTTGAGTTAATGCTTTTTCGCGAAGCACAGGAACAGCACGAACAACAAGATCAAAACTATCCACAACAGCAAATGCAACACTTTAATGCTATCTTTACAGTGGCACAATTTCTTCTGAGCTTTTCTTCCCTACCGGTAGGCTTTTTGGTCGACCATGCTCCTAAACCAATCTACTTTGGAGTCACCGCCATTTTACAAGTTGCGGGATTGGTCCTGTTTGCCTATGATATCATGATGCTGGGCTACGCGTTCATGGCATTGGGTGGTTGTATGACCATGTTGGGTAGTTTTCCAGCATCATTTCTGTTGCCGCGCTACCAAGCCGGAATATTGGCCGCCATCAGCTGTTTGTTTGATGCCTCCAGCATTGTATTTTTCGTTTTCCATCGACTGAACCTACACCAACCCCACATTTTCACGCGGCGAAGACTTTTCTTAGCATGGGCCGGAGTTGCGTTCCTTGTTTTTGGGTCCCTTGCCATTTGCTGGTCTATTGTCGAGCGCAAGGATTGGAAGAAGATTTTAGATCAAGAAGCAAGTGCTGCCTCAAGCAATAGCACGACCAATACTACTAGCACTGATAGTGAAGAGCGAGGAGAGCACAATTCACTGGCAACAAAACCAAAAAATGACCAGGACGGTATTGCATCCGATGACAATTCAAAAATGAAGCATCAGCAACAGTACCACCAACGATCTGCACTTCAACAATTATGCACCTTTGAGTTTGCACTGGTACTAATTTTTGCATCCACACATATGCTAAGATGTAACTTTTACATCATGACAGTAGATGATTTTCTCTCAAGACTGGGCGATACGGAGAGTGTTTATGCTAATTTATTTTCCATTATTTTGCCCTCAGGCATTATTTATGTCCCATTGATTGAAAAAGCCATTGATTTACTCGGTGTTGTGCAAACTCTGTACGTCACAAACGGGCTGGGCGTGCTATTTGGTGCCATTCAAATCGCGTCCAAGAGCCTTGTTTTCCAGGCAGTTGATTTTTTTGTCTTTACAGGTTTTCGGGCATTCCTGTATGCTTCCATGAACACCATGATTGCCTTTTACTTCGGCGTCAACACCATGGGACGCATGATTGGATTCACCTTTACATTGGCTGCCATTGTGTCGCTCCTGCAATATCCTGCAGCTTTGTATGCTGATCAACAATCATCCATCAACACAGGAGAAGGAAATTTTCCTCTGATGAATGGTATTATGTTATGCCTGTGCGTGCTACCCATTGGTTCTTTGTTTTTGTATGACCGAACAGCGACCACACAAACGAAGAACAAGTCTGGTCAAATACCAGAAGGTTGTATTGGAACAGATGAAATAGATGGCTCTAATAGCATTTCGAATCGTTCACCTGGAATGCTTTTGACATCACCCGGTTCTGAACTGCGCAACTCATTGAGGCAAGTGCAGCAGATGAGACGAAAGCCAATTCCTGAATAATTACTGTACGAGCCACTCCATGCTTATGTGTCGTTGAGAATGAAAGATGTTGATTCTATTGCTGTGTAGTTCCCACTGGGCACTACTCACTCAACAATCGATCTCGCTAGTCAAGCAGCATGGCTGAAGAAAGTTTGGAGAGTGTTACTTTAGCAAATGATATGCATGCATGTCTTGTAAAATACATAGAGTAATATTCATTGGATAGTTATACCGTAAGGTGGAAGCATGATATGCGCCAACGGTACTGCTTTGTCGTGAGTGATTCCATGTTCATCACAGTCATCGACAAACTTGACCATGACAAAGCTGCCACTCATTCCTCCCCCAGCACTTCCTCCTGCTGTTTTCCTTGGTGCCTGGACGACTGAAGCTTGATAAAATGCGGTTGTATCAGGATAAACCGCAAAGACAACATCACCCCTAGTCAATTTGTCCACATTACCCAACACAACAACCTGCGATTCGTTCAAATGAAAGACTGATAATATATTGCATGAATTACAATATGGATCGGCAATACAGCAAGAGAGTGGGTGAGATTATAATCACTAAACAAGTTATACCCAAAGACACAGTATGCAGAAGTAGCAGTTTTCTTCCTCTGCGACGTACTCTTGCTGCTTTCGACATCTTCATCGGATAAGTGAAACATGCCAGTATTAGGGTCATGAGAGATAACCTTGGCCAAGATCCAATCATCAGATGATTCAGGTGTGACTTGGATGGCTGCCAAGTCACCCGGTTGGACTGCTTGACCAGAAGCCGGAGTAGCAATACTATCAACAGCACCGGCCTCTACAAATTGACCCGTCGATTGCAACAAGGATTCCATTTGTTCCAAATCTGTATCGAGTCGCTTCACAATAGCATCGACTAAATTATAAGTTTGTTCGGCGATAGCAACTTTCTCGTCTGCTTGCTGAAGGGCGTTTTCTTGTAATTCTCTAATGATTTGGAGAGCTTCCGGATGACAGACCAATTGCGTGAGTTCTTCCGTGGTTGGAATGACAACGACATCTTCTTGTCGTTTTGGTTGTTGTTTCGTGCTCACACGAACCCCTGGTTGTGGTTGTAGTGTTGATGATGTTGATGCGGTCGTATTGGAACTGTTTCTAGTAGCAGCAGTAGTATTAGCAGTCACCTTTGAGGGAGGCGGGGCTACAACTTCCAACGCCAGTACCTTTTCTTCTGCTTGCTGGACGTATTCTTGCTGCCTTTGTTTCATATTCTCTTGTAGGACACTTTGGCATTCAAAAGGGCAGTAACATAGAGAAATAATATTCAATTTCGGAATGGAAATGGTATTGAATAGAAACACGGTGACAAGCAAGCGAGGAGATGTGAAACCAAGAGAGAGAGAGCGATTTGAGAACATTCAAACAAGCGAGGAAGCGAACACAACAAACAAATAAGAAAGGTGATAGAGCGCAGATTATCTACTGATTCCGTCACTAAGCGCTACCTCGCTATAACTTACGAACAGGATTGATCAAGATCCCGCATGAGTTCCAAATTGCGTTTGATTTCATTGGGAAGTCCAGCAAGAGGTCCCGATAAATTGTCCAAAAAGGCTTCCAAAAAGGTTTCATCGCTGCTCATGCTCGAAGTGAGTTTGCACTGCTGCTATCAGTACTGATTGGTAGTAATTTTTTCTGGCTGACAGTCAATGAACTGTACAAGTGGTAGCTGTAGTGGCGGAAGGGGAGGTGTTTGTTAGCCTGCGAGGTGCGGACGGGTCTTGTTGTTGGTTGTATGTTTTGAATTATTGTTGTTGTAGAATATTGCTTAGGGATAGGTTCATAATCTGGAAGAAAGACGCAGACTTGTTCCATTTAGCACTAACTACTACTACTGCTCAACAAACCAACACAACAGCATCATCAAAAATAAACGCACGGAAAGTACTACTTCTACTAAGGAACGAGAAGTAACTTGACAGAAGAAGTCCTCTCAAACTCTCGAGGACTTATTACGCGGGCGAAAGACTTCACATCCAAGACGGAAGGCTGACTCGAGTACGTTCGAACTACTAGTGCAGTTTCACAAGACTGACTGATGCATATGATTAATCGGGCCCTCGGGATCTTTCACAGCTATCGCCATCCGCTAATAGATATTGGTCGCAGATTCCTTCCAGTTCGACCTTCATTATTGTCTTTACGAAAACAGAATACTCAAAATCGACGAGCCATGAATTCCAAGTCGCACTATGAAGCCCATACAGCCGAATCGTACGAGAATGCTTATTTTTACGAGGAAGGAGAATATTCCCACTATCTCCGCAATTTGGTAGTGGATAAGCTGAAACTTAAAGAAAAGGATTCATTTTCCGGAACTCGCAAGCTGTTGGACATAGGAGGGGGAACAGGAAATTTTACAGCTGCAATTACCAAGGAGGCGTGTGGTCGCATGACATCCATTGTCGTGGATCCCTTCTTGCCAGAAACATCATTGCTAGATGAACAGAAGACTACAGCAATTCAATTTGTCAAGGCATCTGCCGAAGAATTTATGATCGATCCTCCCCACAAGGATTCATCATCCACGTTGTGGAGGACGAGTTATCACCAGATTCTCATGAAAGAAGTTGTTCATCATTTCCAACCCAAAGATCGGGTCCCTATTTTCGAAGGCATGAAAAAGGGTTTTTCTGCTACCGACAGTAACAACAGCAACGGCGGCACAATGGATAAGGCGCCTTCTCTGCTCATTATTACACGCCCTCAACGTGACATTGACTATCCACTCTGGGATGCAGCACGTGAAGTTTGGGCTCAGAATCAACCACATGCAGACGAACTGTGTCAAGATTTGGAATTGGCAGGCTTTAGTCGCATTGCACAAACTGTAGAAGCCTACCCCTGTAGCATTACTCTGGAGCGATGGCAGGCCATGGTGAAATCACGCTTTTGGAGCACCTTTGCCAACTTCACGGATGCAGAGTTGGAGCATGCCTGCAAAGGGATGGTCTCCAGAGAAAAAGATCGGATAGGATCAGATGGTCAAATTCGGTTCGAGGATCGATTAGTGTTCATCTCAGCTTTTTTGTAAATAAATGATGGCTAAACAAATTCTATTACAGTAGAGGGGTACTTCTCTAGGGCTTTCATTGAGAGAGCTTAAAGCTGTACTCCGGCGTGTTAGACATAGGCGTGGCAAATCTGAAGCCGCCACATCATCCCCAGAGACCCATGACCTGCCTAGCTAGTAGATGGAGCTGCGGACTGTTGTGGTCTGAAAGCGCACGCACGATTTAATAGGCATAGCACGATTCAAATTGGATCCAAGATCCAAACAAAAAACAAAAACAACATACGAGTATTACAGTATTTGAGTACAGTACATACATTTTTGTGGTGTCATGGACTTGTGTTGTCACTGTTCGTGCTTTACTACAACAACAGCACTGCACACGAGCATGAGTGCTAGCAATGCTTTCCGCTCGCATTTGATGCAGAGCTTTACTAGTGCTGCTAAAAGTCAAACGCGTCCTCCAGTGGCACTCATTCCGTGGTTAGAAGACAACTCCAGCGAAAATAGGGAAGGCAATTGTTGCAGTAATGACAACACCACAAGAGTCAGTCAAACGAGGGCGCTTGAAAAACCTTGGTCTCGTTTAACGACTACGACGAGTCTGCTCCCTTCGTCACCGTCCGACAGGAAACAACTGAATCCTCGTCATCGTGGTCATCATCAACAACGACAACAGCATATTCAATATCAACGCCAGGAATCTCTCGCGCTCCAAGGCCCGTCGGCAACTTCATCTTTGATAAAGGTGTCATCAGCTGAGAATCTAGATGAAAGCGGTGTTGGTATACGTTGTAATGGAAGCAATTCTGAAACAACAAGAAAATCGAATCTAACACCAACTCCGTGTTCTTCTTTCAGAGAAAAGCAACACTCACATGAGACAGTTCTGGCACATGAGTTGCAAAGGTTGATACATACACGTCGAACTACCAATCACTTTGCTTCCTCTTTTTCTTCTGTTTCAACGACAAGAGAAGAAGAAAATATAGAAGCTGACTCGTCCTTCTGGAAGGAAGCTTTGGAACGAGCCGTGGCGTGTGCTCGACGCGCTCCCAATCAACGACAAACGTCGGACACTAACACGGGACCGCCGTTTTTGTTTCATCGCATGGTATCACCTAGCAAGGCTATCAAAAAATTGTCAGAGATTGTCTATCGCGTGACCATGCTGCGGCTGAAATCCTCCTCCAAAACTAGAAATCGTGATTGGATGAAATCCATTGCCAAAACAAAACAGCAGAAGTGGAATTCTATACCAGCCTTTTTGGCAGTTACTCTGCGATCCAGCAACATCTGTACTACTGTCGCGACGCTGACAACAAGCAATAGCAACTCCAATAGTAGCAGTAGTAGCACTGACCTAGCCGCCAGGCATGGGGGGGAGGACACTGGCAATGCCATGTACGAACCTTTTCCTTTTGTCCCGCTTGAAGCAGAAAGAGAACTGGAAGATGTAAGCTGGAACTTGTGCTGTACTGTAGACAATGGTTTGTGGCAAAAAGTGCTTGACTTATTGTTTCTTCTCCCACTTTATTTTCTACTTTTGTAGCATGCATCCACTTGTGCTGCTGTTCAAAATGTCTTATTGAGTCTCCATGCGGAGGGCATTGCCTCCAAGTGGATCACTGGAGGGCCTATTATTCACACACCAGCATTTCGTGAAATGATTGGAGCGACTAATCCAAATGATCGCATTGTGGGACTCGTCATGGTTGGCTTCCCTCAAAAGTCAGCAAAACATCCTAATACCCTAGAGTTGCAGCCAAGAATGTATAATCCACAGTGGCAAGACTATTTAAGAGATCTGTAATACAGAATCTGCTGGAAGCTGCAGAATTTTGTTGATAGGTGGTTGTGAATAATGGATATTATGTAGAAGTCAGACTACTAGGCATCCAGCCTAAAACTTTCTGCATCAAATACCCCGCCATGAGAAAGACGTCATAGATTTACTGGTATAATGTTGTAGTTGCTTGTGGTTGGCATCTTCAATGAATTGCAGAGCTTAGAAGGCTCAAGAACTGATAGGAATATGTGTTTCGGCCACCTTCTGGAACTTCAATCAATTTCGATGATTGAAATAGATCTAAACATGTCGTGACATAGCACGAAGGCAACAGAGTATTGCTGTGGGTTGCTGCCGCACGTATTGTCAGCCTTTTTTGGCCCGGAGGTTGCGGTTAGCAGCTGTCTAATAAGTATTTGTTTGTCGGGTTTGAGTTCAAACATGAGCGCGATGTAGGTAGCTTTGCAGATTTTTTTGTTTAGGTTTGAGTATGACCCGGCCGGGCATCATCATGGATTCACAGGGAACATTACTTACGAAACATGGCAATGCATTCGAAACCAGAAAGGGAACAATCTTTGAAAAGGGTACTTAGTATCTCTATCTATTACGGAATGTGTTTGTGCGTTTGCTCTCCATCGCTTGCATAAACGCTCGCGCTCAAACCTCAAATAGGCGTCAAGAGCCTCACACTGGCTCTTGACAAAAACAAGAATTTTCATTCTATTTGGTATCATCTATGCTTCGAACAAAGAGTTGGCGTCATCATCATCCAGATTGTCAAAGCCTGAACGGACCTTTCGGATAGAATCAGCATCGTGATGGCGGCGGTGATACTGGCGCCCGGTCATGCCTTGATTGTTGAAGTCCGAAGCAAACTCGCTGATGCGATTTTTGTTGCTCTGTCTTTTGCGTTCGTGCTGCAGACCTGCCACCATCGAGTGGTATTCCTCAAAATTCTGTTCTTCGCGCTTTCGCAATTGACGACTTACTTTCTGCTTTTTCTGGGAAATGCCATCTTGACTGTTGTAATAGTATCGGTTTAAGAGTTTGTTTCCTTGGACCATCCATTCAGAGGCAGCTGTACTTCCTGTTACGTCTGAAATTTTGTCGTCGTCCATTTCCTTGATAGACTGCGGAACGTATTGGACACAATGACCGTTCTTGAGAGAACGCGACTTGGCCGTGCTGGTGGTTGTTGTTGCCTGGACTTCTCCGCTCTGAAAAAGCATGGAACCAAGAATGGAAGTAGGTGGGACAGCTGTGGGAGGGCGCGCCATATTACCTGTGCATACGTTGTGACTAGTACTATTGTAGCTTTTTATCTGGCTTCCCAAACTCGCGGAACCGGCTGACGAGGACATTGACGAAAACGTTGGAGCAATCGGCGTTGGGAATCCCCCCCGGATACCTGTGGGCGAAGCGTCAACAAATGTTGAAGCTGATGTGGCGGTGCTGTTCGTGTCACAAGAGTCGTAGGTGGAGCTCCTGCTAACAGTTTCGTCGTAGCCGTTTGTCTTATCATGAGAGACGTACGTGCTGGTGGACCTAGGTATTGCACCCAGAGTATTGATGCGAGCAAAAATGGATCGCTTGTTCGATACGTATGACCCACCTGCTGATGAATGGTGATTTTCTGCAGACGATAAGTCAACTGACTTTTTGGAGAAAGCCGTTTCTGGAACCTGACTGCCAACAGGAGAAACATCAGACATCTTGGACTCGAAGTCAAAGCTAGCGTTGGAACGGCTTTCGTTGCCTCGACCCGGCGTGGGAACTCGTCGCGCAACTTTGCTGTCCGTTTTCTTTTTTCCAACTAATTCTTGGGAAAAGCGTGTCTTTTTCCTCGCACGCACAACCTCGTGTTCATGGCTGAACTGTACCTTCCTGCTGTTGTGAGTGCTGTCGCGCAGAATGGAAGCCATGCTTTCGTTTTCCTTCCTCCTGTTGATTCGGTGAATGTTTTGTTTCACACGACAATCCGATTCTTTGGATACCCAAGAAACACAATCATCTACAGCAGTAGCGCTTCCAGTGAGGGATGAGTCCACTGTATTGCTGCGTTTGACTTCAAATGCCTTGGGACGCTGTGAATCAAAGCTGTTGGTAGTTGGCCACTCGACATTATCAAAGACAATGATTTGACTGCAGGATGTATTGTCTTCTTCCGTGAGAGGAAAGTTACAAGCAAAGTGAGTGAAGGCGTCGTTTGGGACATTTGGAAATGCCTCATCATTTGTCGTTTTGTCGTCAGGAAAGCAAGTGTTGTGGGCTATGTGATCACTTGCCGTGCCATTGCTGGTCTGCTGAAATTCTCTTGCTTCGGGAGCTGACGAAAAGGACTTTTCCAATGTACTTTTGAAGAAAGATGGATCATTGGACCCATTATCATTGGTATCGATACCACCGAAGCTTGCTTGGAAGCTTCGCTTGGAGGACGACGCATGAGAGCCACTCACACTTGAAGAGTCTGAAGAACAAGATTTGCTGAGGGATGCTGTGACCGCTGCCAACTGGAATAGAGTCTTGGATGGATCTTTGTTTGGTGTTGAAGGGTCTTCCTTTAGTTCCTTTCTGATCGATAACTTATTTGTCTCCGCTTTTTTTTCTTTTGTCTTTTGTTGGACGCTCAGAAAATCTTGAGGTGGCTCATAGTACTGTTTGTCATGATCGCCGTAGTCATATTCGACCAGCTTTTGAAAGCGATGATTAGGACGATTAGGAGTTAGTTTGAGTCGATTGGGTGTATTTTGAAGTCTTTTGTTATCGTCTTTGCTAAAGTCTGTATTATCGTCGCCTTCTTCAGCAATGTTCGACAGGCGGCGAAACGGCGAAAACACTGCACGTCGTTCTGCTCGACTGCTTCCTTTTGCTTTCAAGATTCCCATACTTGTATAGTTTGTTCAATATTATTGCTTTTGTATACGAATAAATTAATCGGTTTTTGTTGCTGTTACTGGTGCTCTTGGTTTCGTTACAAACTTTTGACTGCTGTACTTGTTTGTCATTTCTCTCGCAAACTTTCTTTCGCAGAAAAATTGAGCGAGTTGGATGAAAGGAACGGTTTGTTTTCTTGGCGATTCCTATTGGAAAGTATGCGACCACCCAGACATTCAAAACTTTTATTTCACTTGCCTGGGTGGAGTTTTCACCTCTGTCCCCATGGCCGCGGCGAACGAATGATATCTCTCGCGGCCTTCTGCTGAACGAAATCCAAAAGATGCTGCAGTAAAGATCGATGGACTGTCTCTCTACTAGTACTAGCTAGCTACTGTAGCTAGATAGTCTCCACCAGTGTCCACAGGTCTACTAGTAGTAGAGTAATCTAGTAATACTCGAGTAGTAGCAGAATTAGGACAACAACATCATCAACAACATCAACAACATCAACAACAACGAAGCAAAGCAGACGCGTCAACACAACCAACACAACCATATAGAGCAAGCTAACTGTGCTAAACGACCAATCAATATAAAATATAAATAATCAAAGTCTAGAAGGGAGAGCGCGGTTTTTTATTGTTATTTCTGGCTGACGTTTTAAAAAACTTTTGTTTTGAAGATAGAAAATAAAAACATCAACAAAATAAATCATGTCGTCAACTCCCGCTCCCGCCACCGTTAGCGCCTTGCTGAAAAAGGCCGAACATTACGATAAGGACGAACGGTACATGGCCACGAACGATCTTATGGAAATTCTCAAGAAACATTCGGCCCGCGATAGCATAGGTGCGACCACCGGCATCAGCACAGCAACGGCCACCCTGGATCCTGCCACGGAGCGTCGCATCTGCAGCACCGTCTTGCGGTTGCTGCACGACAAGTCCAACGACGTACAGGCCATCGCCGTTAAGACCTTGGGCGTGTTGTTGACGACCGTCAAACAAGAACAAGTGCTAGAAATCAACGATTCCTTGACCGACCAAGTCTTGGATGTGACCAAGAATGATTTGCGTGACGTCTACGCGATTGGCTTGCGGACTCTGGTCAAGACCACTCCTCAATCCATGGGCAATGATGTCTGCAATCGATTGGGTAAGACGTTCCTGGCTTTGTTGTTTTTGTTGTTCTCTGTCCGTCTGTTTCTGTCTGTGCCTTCTGCAATTGCTGGAGTAGAGATCATAATCATAATCATATTATATACTATGCACTCGAGAACATGACTATTTATACGTCCACTACAATACGGAGAGATTAAAACTGCAACCCCATACAGTACTTCTCACGGACACTCTCATCTCTTCTTTGTTTATTTTTATCACGCACCAAAGTTGGCCGCCTCCTCGAAGGCATTCGTCGTGCCAAGCAAAAAGATATTATCCTTTCCTGTTTGGATATTCTGACCGACCTGTTGGCTCGATTTGGTGCCACGGCACTCAGTGTTACGCGACAACATGAACCCATTCTACAAATGTGTCTCACCCAATTGGGTAACAAAAGTTTGGTCGTTCGGAAACGAGCTGGAAATACGATTGGTGGTTTGAGTGTTGTACTAAGTGATGCACTCTTGACACGGATGGTCCAAGCTCTTTTGACGCAAATTGAAAAGACAGATGGAATGTCGCCCACTACGACGGCGGCGACAGCGGCGGCAGCATCAGCCGTTGGTGGCGACGAAGTCGTTGATACACCCGCCATGATTCGAACCATGTGCACCATTTCAGGAGTGGCCGGTCATCGACTGGGACAGGATCTTATCGATCGTATTCTACCAATTTTTCTCAAATTCACAGATCCTATGGAAGCCAAAAGTGGGGATGATGATGATGACGACGACGATGACGACAATGGCGTTGCTGATACAGTAGACGATGTAACCATGGATTCTGACGACGAAGCAGCCTTTGCATTGAAGAATGAATTGCGAGAATCTTGTTTCATTGGATTTGAATCCTTTACTTTGCGGTGCCCGACTGAAGTTGAACCGCATCTGGACAATATCATTCAAGCGGCTCTCGCCTTTTTGTCGCACGATCCCAATTACTCGTACGGGGACGACAACGATATCCAAGGGGGAGAAGGCGGTGGTGCTGCTGATGATAATGATGACGCCTTTGAAGATGATGGCGAAGACGAATTTTCAGACCAAGAGGAAGACGAAGAAGACGACGACGATGATGAATCCTGGAAGGTCCGACGATCTGCGGTGCGAGCTTTGAAGGCCGTCGTCGAAGCTACGAAGCATGATCCATCCAAACTCTGGACCCAGACATACAAGATTCGTAAAAATAGATCGAATATTGTTGCCAAGGAGCTTGTGGGTCGATTTAAGGAACGAGAAGAAAATTGCCGAGTAGGTGTCATTGATTGCTTCAACCGATTATTGGATGTTACTATTTCGGCCGCACAGGCAAATGTCGTCAGCTTTGCGGACTCCAACGCCATGGAGACGGAATCGACCAAAACAATCACTGGTGGTGCTGTGATTGACTTACAAACCAATTATACTCTCCAAGTGGTCAATGCTTGTGAGAAATTGCTAAGCGGCAAAAAAGGAGGTGACCGATCGAAATCCAATGCTCTCACACTCTTGGCGACGTTGTGTCGAGCTCCCGGTGGAGTTGGTGGCGGTAACGAAATTGCGTCCGTGTTTCAACACGTGCAGTCTTTTTTGGCGAGCAAAGATGATGACGCAGTACATGGAGAAGGAACTAGCAAAGCGCTTCGCTTGGATGCTTTGGCTGTGGTTCGCGCCATGTTGGTCTGCGAAAATCATTCGCCCGTGCATATCCAACAGGGATTGCGAAAGTCACTGTTGCCAGAGTTGTGCAAGGCTGCCCAGGAACAGTGGTACAAGGTCATCGCGGAAGCTTTGCGTTCGCTAGCCGCCGTTTCAAAATTTTTCGTCATAGGCTGGACCGAAGCAGATGACGAAGCAACCAGAACCAAGGAAAAAAATCGAGTTGCAAACCTACTCTTTGAGGCTTTTGAGCCAAAATTATCTTCAACCTCTGTCGACCAAGAGATCCGAGAGTGCGCTCTCAATGGCTGCGCCTCTTTACTGTCGAACTTACACGCCAATCTCAGCCTAGAACAGAAGGATCGTCTCTTGAATCTGCTTTTGGAGCGTCTCAAGAGCGATACCTCGCGAATTTCTGGTATTAAGACTCTCTCAGTCATTGCAGCGTCTTCTGGGGGCGGTGATGACGCTATGGACGTCGATGGAAATTCGAAGATTGATTTGTCGCCTATATTGGTGGATGCGATTAGTAGCATGGGAGCTTTTCTAAAGTTGCAGTCGCGTTCGTTGAAGCAAACGTCCCTGGAGGCGCTGGATACAGTCTTGACCAATCATGGGTCTGTGTATGCGCAACTCGCGAACAATGACCTGTACGACACGTTGTTGCAGCAGCTAAGCCCGTTGATTCAAGACAGCGATCTGCACATCAGCCATTTGACTTTGTACGTTTTTTGTTGAGTTTGATAATGTAGCTCCTTGCAGTTTTGAATATCTTTATGAATCTTGCCCTAACGTTGCATTATGCTTGTCTTCCTGGACAATGGCAGGCGCGCTACCATCTCTTTACTGAAGGAATGTCCAGACTGTGCTCCAGTTGTCAAGATGCATATTCTCGGACCTGTCTTGGCACTCTCGGTTTCTTCCTTGTTGCAGGACCTGGCGCTGGACTCTCTTTTGGCCTTCCTCGAACAGATTATCCGTAGCGAAGCAGTTGAGTACTCTGATTTGCTTGCTATGTTTCGGAAGCGTGAAGAAGAAGCTCTCGGCAAGCATGCCACCTACAACTTGGCACGGTGCATTGCTGTTATTACGGCCTCTACGTCCGCTGAGAATCGCCAGGCCGTAGTGGACGAAACTCTTGCACTCTTAGAGAAAGTTGAAACGCCAGAAGATGCCAAAGAGCTCCGCCGTGTGACTCTTGCTCTGCTCGTTTCTGGGGACCTGGGTTCTCTTGAGGCCGATGTGGCTGACAAGCTGCAAAACATCTATACAGAGTACTTCCTTTCGCCCTCTGAAGATTTGAAGCATGCCGCAGCTTACGCATTGGGACGTGCTTCGGTTGGAAATCAATCGGTCTTCTTACCCGTGATTGTCAATTCATTGGGTGAAAAGAATCAAAAGAAGCAGTATCTTCTCTTGTCGGCGTTGCGTGAATACATCAAGTGCAGTTTTCGCGAGTCGGGCGGGGATGAAGTTGCGACTAGCTTGCCACTGATTTTGCCTCACTTGGAACAGCACTGCAAAGAGGCGGAGGAAGGAACCCGTGCCATGGTAGCCGAATGTCTTGGTTCCTTGACCTGCATGCAACCTGACACGATGCTAAAGAAGCTTGTTGAGATGCAAGATGCTCATTCCAAAATCAGTGCTCCTGGCGGCGTCTTGGATCCTGAAGATGCCAAGTCCAAGGAGAATGCGCTCGTTTGTTGGACGGTGGCAACATCCCTCAAGCTTGCCATTGCTGGCAAGTTGAAACCACCCGAGTTAGCTCCTTACATGCCGGGCTTTTTGAAGCTATTGCAGGAGGAGGAACTTAGTGTTCGCAATGCTGCTTTACTAATGACTGTGAGTGTTTTTTTTTATTCCTTATTCTCAAGTCCTTGCTCCGGCAACTGAATTTATTATTGGCCGCAATTTCCTCACGAATTCTATTTCTCTCGTCACAGTATTCGGCCGTCCATCATATGCCGCACATCTTAGCTCCACTCTTGAAGGATTTGGTCTTGCCTTCGCTGTACGAAGTGGCTGATTTGAAATTAGAACGAAAGGTTGATCTCGGACCTTTCACGCACAAGGTTGACGACGCACTTCCCCTGCGCAAAGCATCTCTCAGTATCTTTGCGACGTGCCTCGAGAAAATTTCGGGCAACCTCGATATTGCTGCGTTTATGCCCGTTTTGGCCAAAGCTCTGGGGGACGTCGAAGACATCCAGCTCCAGGCTCACCACATTCTCATCTCCATGTGCCATCGCCAGCCTACCTATTTGGTCGCTGCAATCGACAGCTTTGTAGAGCCTTTGGAAAAGACCATGCACAAGAAGCCCGGTCAGAAGAACGGTTCTGAATTGGAGCGATTGAACGATTGGATCAAGAGCGCGCTACGTGCCATGATGGCCTTGAGTCGTTGCGAAGGTGCTCTGAATTCTCGCAAGTTCCAGGATTTTTACTCACGCACAACAGCGAATTCCAAGTTCACGGCCATTTTGAGCTCCCTTGAAAATGAACGCTAGAAGAAGAAAAAGAGTAGATGATTCTGATTATATGCATGTGCTGGGTTTTAGAAACGCCTATTATACGCGTCCACGTATACGAAGTAGTACTATCAATATAGGAATCCAGTATTGTAACTACTCCTGTGCACGACACAGTGGAAACATTAACCGATTTACTTAGACCGCCAACAACAAGCCAGTAGATCCAAATGATAAATGTCGTGATCTGTACAATAATATATACTGTACCAAGGCGCTAGGCAACGTGCAGCAGTTCCTGGCTGTAAGTAACAGTAGAGAAAAACCTCTGCTCATAGTATAGAATAGTATGTGCTCGTCACAGGTAATGCTATCTTACTAGTCGTGTTATCTCAGGGTCGCAAAGTAGGAACGCGCGGATTCCACTCCAAAGAGACAGGCAGCATTGGCAGGAAAGGCTCTCAGCAAAGCAGGTGTCAATCCCTTGAACAGGGCTTGTATGCCTTCCTTTTGCACCGTTTGTTGGAGTACATCGGCGTAGCTGCTGTACATTCCAGTGGGTGCTGTCTGGATGCGACTTTTGATGGTATCAAAGGGAATGGCCACAACCCAATTAGAAACTCCCGCTAAACCTCCTGCCAACAAAATGGATGGAGTTGAAGGAGTTTCACTCTTTTCCAAGGCACACAATTCTCTCTTGAAAAATTCGTATCCGGCAAAGTAGGCGGCATTACCAGGCACATCCCGAATAGCAGCACTACCGGTACCTCGAAAGATGCTGCGCAATCCTCCTTCACGGTAGACTTGCTGGGCGCAATCGAAGAATCCATTGTAGTTTTTGACCTGCATGAGGCATTTGATGCGTTCCGAAGGACCCAAGACGAAAGCCAAGGGCAGTCCTGAAAATCCTCCAGCAGCAGCAATCCGTGCCACTGACAGGTCGTTCTTATCTTGTCCGGGTTGTACCAAGAACGATTTGGCAACATCGCAGGAATAGAAAGATATGGCAAAGGCGGGAGTGACAGCCATAAGGGGAGAAGCAACACCACGATAAAGACCGGCCATGCCTTCTTGAGCAATAATGTTGCGCAGCATTCCTGTTGTGGTGGTTGCGGCAGCGCCAGTTGCAGGAGAAGCGGAGGAAAGTCGAGGTGCGACCAACGTGGCAGCTACGGCTCGTCGTGAGCTAATGTTGTTGTTGTTGTTGTTGATAATGGTAGCGGTTGCGGTAGCTGTAGAGTCAACAGTCGTCGTTGTAATTTGTTGTTGCATGACTTTGACACGGTCCATTGGTTGTCCAACCAATACATTGCAAAAACCACCAATGGCACCCGGAGCAAACTCTAACAGAGTGGATAGAAGCGGAACTGTGCAAGTGGAAGCGTGTGTGTGAGAGAGAGAGGAAGAGAGTTTGTGTGAGTGAATACCAAACGGAATGGCGATAAAGAAATCTCTTCACAAAGCTTACTTACCTTCGGCACTGCTTATCATAGTGACTTTGTAACTACAGAACTAGTAATTGACTAATACAAAGTACAATACGGCTGGACAAGTTACTATTATTGTTGTTTGGGTAAAGAATAATAATGAGGAGAATGAGAGAAGAGCGCCGCTTCCCAAAAAAAGTTATAGCAACACATGTCTCTGTAATTGTGTTACACAACAACGAGTGATGAGAGGTTTTTTTTTACTCTTTCGTTCAATCGGCATTTCAATTTTTTCTTATCAATTTTTTTTCTTCATTACCAGTACTCTACTTATTTTGGATTCTTGGGGTCGTCACAGCTACAGAATGCCTTAAAACTCATGTAAATTAGAATAAAGAATACCCACATCATATTCCCCCCACCCCCTTTTGTGTTGAGTCGATATTCTTCACACCAAGAGGTCGGGAAATTCATTGTTGTTGCACTTTAGGAATGTCCGGGTGGTACATCAACAAAAGAGCCAATTGTGTGAATAAATGTGGATATGGTGTATTAATACACCTACTACTAGCTAGTAGTACTAGACTACTACGATAGTTGTTGGTACCTGGTAGGTAATTAGTAGAGTACTATGTCTCCATATCAAGTAAGTACAGTAGTAGTAGTATTGACCAGACAAAAATCAGCCAAATATCTTCTCGCAATCATTATTTTTAGAGCTTTCCAACTACTAACCTACCTGCTGTACCTGACTACATACCTACCTAGCACTAATTCCACTTGCTGACAGACTGCCCTTGCAATTCAATTCAATTCAATTCAATTCACTTTACTGTCCGGTCAGCGAGAAGGAGTGTAGGCGTAGGTATACGCGTCTCCCTGCTGTCCATCAAGACATTTTGGATTTTCAAGTCTGGTTATGGTGCACATGCAGTGGATTGTTTGATTTCCATGATAACAGTATGTCGCTTTTCCCAGAGATGGTGTGTCTCTAGTATATTGTAGTCAAGACCTTGATTTTTGAGTTCTTGGAACCATAGTATGTCTAAATCGGGCATGCGCCCTTGGGTATGTGCATATATCAGTTGCGGTGGTTTGCTGTTGTTGTTGTTCTCATTGTTGTTCTCGTTGTTGTATTGTTGTTGTGGTTGTTGCAATAAGAAGGAAGCCATGCACTTTGCCAAAGCCTGCACACCGTCTTCCGAATAAATCAAATCCGACCCAATAATAAAATCCCATGGATACATGGAAATCATTGCCTGAATTTCTGTTTGAGATGTCCAATCCATGGGCACAACTTGCACACATTCCTTATCAACAAGGTTATTTGATACGGCCATTTCCATATTCATTGTAAGCCACGCTGCTGCACCTGTTCTGGTTGCATCTGTCATGACCATTTTTTTCAAAAGTCTTCTACTATTGGTGCTGTTATTGATGTCATGACTGCTGTCGCTGGTGGCACCAGCAGCACAACGGTGGTTCAAATTACGTGCCAAAGAAATTCCTAACCATCCTGTTCCAGATCCCAATTCGAGCACATATTGTGCCGAATGTATTTCTTGTAGGTTCGACAACAAATACTGTAACAGCCCTTTCGCTGAATGCCAGACACCTGTAAAGGAAGCATCACCGTGATTGTCTCCTAAATCGGCCTCCAAATAATCATCAATGGACAAGGGTTTAAAGTCATCGATAATACTAATTGCAGTAGCAGTAGCCACGTTCTCGTCACCAGTGAAGGAGTCCACAGCAGCAGCAGCAGCAGCAGTACTTGTACTAGTACTACTACTAGCAGCAGCAGCAGCAGCAGTAGTAGCAGTAAGAGGAGGAGAAAGAGGAGAGGAAGCAGATTCCTGGATTCTTTCACTTTCACTCATCATGAAGTACGGAACAGAACGGATATGCAAGTTATAGTGCGTAGAGTACTGCAAATGTTCCAGAAACCTCCAATACGTTAAGGTATTTTCTGATAGAGTGATGTTCTTTTTTCTTTTGTTGTTGTCGTCGTTGTCGTAATACGGTAAATCAGTACCGTAGCTGGTGTTTGCTCGGGTAGATGATACCAGTAGACTACTGTAGTAATGATCAGAAGATTTTATGCGGAAGCACGAAGCACTACTTAGTACCATGGTAGCTATCTTTATCGTGCTACTAGACTAGCTAGTACTCTACTAATATTGCTGGTGTTTAGCACGACTGAACCTGAGCAGAGCTACTCTACGCCTAACTCTCAGTGGTCACCCTGGCGTCAAATATTTCAAAAATGACGAGAACCGAATCTTTTCGAACAATTTTTTTTTTAATGCTCCGCTGCGCTGCTGAATAATTTAATTTCCATTATTTTGTAACAAAAAAACAAACACGAAGTCGATTATTTTCCTCGTTTTACTACTACTATTGTTGTTGTTGTTGTTGTTTATTCTACAACAATGCTGATCCGAGTTCGTTGTAACCTAGGTGTGTGGCGCGTGGACAATCTCGACGAATCTACTGCTACCGTGTCGGACATTTTGGAAGGGATTGCGCAGACGCGACCACACGTACAGTACACATCACCAATAAGCAGTGATCCGGCATGTCTTGAACCACTGGATACGACCAAGACTTTGGCGGAAATGAATTTGAAGCATGGTAGCATGGTACACTGTCGAGTTGATCCATCAACCTGTGCAGAAATTCGACCAAAGAGTGATGATAATAATAATAATAATAATAGTAGTAGTAATACTACTACTAATAATGATAACACCATGGACACGACTGGTGTCGGCAGCGAACCAGTGCAACAACAGCAGCAACAGCAACAACAACACATGAAACGCATTATTGACAAAGATGGAAGCATCAAATTGGTTCCTTCTGGTCAAGATATGGAGTCACAGCAAAAGGGATTTCGAAAGGGAATGATGCCGTTGCGTGATATGAAAATGGCGTGGACGCTGAACGAGTTCATGGCGTTGGATTCGCAATTTGAATTCAAAATTCAACGTCAAAAGGAAGCCGTGTCCAAACAGGTATCATTAGACACGACGGTGGTACAAGACTTTCAAGCCTACTGTGCTCAATTTGCCTTTCAACGCAAACGATTTGGTTTCCTGTACGGGACCTACATACCCATTGATGAGGAAGCTGCCGCCAAAGCAGCAGAACAACAAAAAGCCAACGAGTCGACCGAATCCAAACCCTTTAAAAAGAAAATGGATCTGAGCGATTTGGAGGAAACAACTGCATCTAAAATTCCCATGAAGGCCGTAGTGGAAGCCATGTACGAACCACCACAAGAATACGACTCGGAATCGGCAGAGTAAGTTGATTAGTGGCAGTTTCTTTATTTTTGAATGCAGCTCGAATGGTGTACTTTTTTGTTGTTTGCAGTACACGTGATTCGTCCCTTCGTCCTTTCCTAGCCAAAACTGATCCGTTCATTCTTTCGTTTCTTCGTGTCTTTTTTCAATTGTACCTGCAGAGGGTTTGTGCCACTGGACGATCCAAACGAAGAAACGGTGGAACAATTGGCACAACTTTTGGGACTTCAAAAGGTTGGATGGATATTCTCTCACCCGCCCAGAGAGGATGGTTTCGTCATGAGCAATGCAGAAATTATCATGGCGGCCGAATTCCAATTGGAAGCTGCACAAGGCGTGGCAGAAACACCGTTCACCACGGTCAAGGTCACTCAAGGCAAAGATGGCAACGTATCTGTAGAAGGATTTCAAGTTAGTCAACAGTGCATGGCCATGGTAGCAGAAGAAGCACTCGAGATTGATGCCGATCCAAAAGTTTGTAAAGTCAACGACACCTTCACAGCCATTCAGGAAGGCAAACCAAGTCCGACCGTTGAAAACAATTTCTTTCTAACAGTCGTACCCATTACGACGCATGCATCTTCTACCTTTGTGGCCACGTTTCCCGTGGCTAACCGAGATGTGTTAACGGATCGCAAACCATCGAAAGCGGAGCTCAAGAAACAGCTTGCCAAATCTGGCACGGCAGGATGGACCATGATTGATCTGCTTTCCGATTTTCAATTGCTCGTGTTTCTTGCAACATTGGGAGATTTGGATATGAACGCTGATATGCCCACAATTTGTCAGTCCGTTGTGAATCGAGATGTACCATTGAGCGATGGCTACAAAATTGTCATTTCAGGAATTGCGGGGTTGGAGGGATCCTATTAGTTTTGATCTACTTTTCGTGTACTCACACTTGACAACGTAAAAACATGATTGCTTGACTGGTGAATATGGGAATGCAACGATCATGGCATAAATCTACACTAGTCACACTCCCTTTTCGTACTTAATTTCATGGCTGAGTCTGCGAGCAATTATTGAGTACAGGCTCGAAACTGCTGGTTGTTGCGTAAAGGAAAGACTAGGAATCCAGTAGACAATAATAGTGGTCTACTGATTACAATAGCTGCTGATATAGCTAGCTAATATTCATTTGTTTACTGCAAGCCATCAGAGTGATTCGATTCGATTGGCAAAGCCGAAAGAAGAAGGAAACAAAGGGACTTAGCTGCTTTGGGGTTCACCACTGACTGCAGTGCTAAGAACATTTCCGTTCTCTAGAATACTAGGCGCCGCAGCTGAACTGGCTTTAGGGCGATCTTTCGAAGCCGACGAGACCAAACGTGCAGGGTCATAAATGAGATCAAGACTTTCGTCGTCACTGATTTCAGATTCTTCTCCATCTTCAAATTCCTCATCATCGTCATCGTCTTCTTCATCATGATGAAATTTCTTGCGTGGACTTATTTCATCCTCGAGGACTTTTCGTAATTTCTGATCGTATTCTGCTTCCGAATAGGTGTTGACATATCGAGCGCGTTTTCTATCCACAACATCGGCTTCTTCCTCCACAATTTCGCCCAGCATGAGCTGCCAAAAATTAGGATCGTCAAGATTGATGTTGTTCTGTGGATTCGCAGCAGCAGTCGCTGATGAGGTGAATCGAGCCTTTGAAAATCGACCATTCTTGATAGAGGCATTACTCCCGGTATTGTCGTAAACAACAGTACGACTACGGGCCAAGATGGAATCGATGTCTTCTTCAACAAAGGCCTTTGAAGCCGCTTCTCCGGTGCCGTTTTTCTCCTCGTTTAAAATTCCATATGCACCATGCCGAAGAAGGCGCTCAATCTCATCTTTGGACAAAGCATTCTCACTTGATCCAACAGCCTCAAATCCAGAAAGAACAGCTTGGTCCAGACCCATTTTAAGAGAACTCATGTGGAACATTTGCATCTCATAGGTCTTGGCTGTCAAGAGACGGTACACCTTGACATTCTTGGTCTGGCCAATCCGGTGACAGCGGGCTTGAGCCTGAAGATCATTCTGGGGATTCCAGTCACTGTCAAAGATAATACAAGTGTCAGCAGCTGTCAAATTGATTCCAACACCACCAGCACGGGTTGATAAAAGCATGATGAAAGGGCTCTCCTTTTCATCTCTGTGAGGAGCCTGGAATCTGTCAATGGCTTGTTGGCGCTTGTTGCCTGTAATTGAACCATCAATTCTTTCAAAATTGACTTCACGGCTGGATAAATAATCCTCCAAGACATCCAACATGATTTTGAATTGAGAGAAAATCAAGATACGGTGACCATTCTCCTTCAAACGAGGCAGGAGTTTGTCCAATAGTACCAACTTTCCAGATGCTGAAGCCAGAAGATCTCCTTCAGGCATGACTTGGCCTTCAGACTTTTGCTTCTCACGGTACTCTTCTTCAATCCCATTCAGCAGGAATAAATGGTTGCAACACTTCCGGAGTTGCATTGCAAGATTGTTGAGACTAGGTCCATCCAATGCCTTCTTCTTGTTTTTGTGCAGAAACTTGACATTCTTCTCATACAAGGCACGGTAATACTGTTTTTGGGCAACTGTCAATTCAACTTCAATAACAGTTTCTTCCTTGGGAGGTACACTCTTTTCTACGTCTTCCTTCAGACGGCGCAAAATAAAAGGTCTGATCTCTTCATGAAGCTCGTCAATTCTGTCCTTACTTTTCATATCGCCATATTTTTCCAAAAAGACTTCCACATCATGAAAGAGATCAGGAGATACAAAACTCAGCAATGAGTGCAACTCTTGCATACTATTCTGAATAGGTGTACCTGTCAAGAGAATCTTGTGCTTAAATACAAACTTTGCGTCTTTGAGGTTGACAACAAGCTTAGAGGCATGGTTCTTGAGTCTGTGAGCTTCATCAACCACCAAACATTCCCAATCAATGGCAGTCAATTCTTGCCAGTCTTCTGCACAAAGGAGCTCTGGGGTAGTAATTACTACCTCGGCCATCCAAGGATTCCCCTCGATTGCATCATTCTTTTTGGGCCGGCACTTGCGAAGGTACAACTGGTTGAACCCAACTCCTCCGCTTGGTCGGTTGCTTTCGTGGGCAATTTCCAATTCTCGAATTATCTGGCGGTCCTTCGCAGATCCGTGGTATACGATCGTATTCAGCATCGTCCAGCCCTCAAACTCTCGCTGCCAATGCGCCAGGGTCGAAAGAGGCGCAACGATCAAAAATGGACCTCGGCGATACAGTTGAGTTGCGAGAAGGTTGATGAAAGATGCCGTCTGAATTGTTTTGCCGAGCCCCATTTCTGTTCAGTTTTGCAGAAGAATTTACGAGTGAGAGATCATGGTGTCAACAAATTAAAATAACACAAAAAGCAAACAAAAATAATGATTCGCACCATCGGCAAGGATACCACCGCGTTTGTTGATATAATTGGCCATCATCCAAGATACACCCTCTGCCTGGTAGTCGCGCAATTGTCCCCCATTCTTAAAGACGTGCTCTTCCAGATTCTTTTGATACCTTTCGACCCCGGCTTCTTCTTTAGATTCGATATTGTCGCCGAAAACATATTTATACAACCGGCGAGATTCGGCTTCTCCTTGTTTGAGTGCTTTCTTGGCTTGCTCCTTTGTCGGCTGGAATTTGTAATGACACGAGGAAAGTATATAATAAGTTCGACACGGTTCACTGACGAAAACAAAACTATATATATTTTTAACATGCATTATAGCAGGATAGGCGTACCTTTTTCTTCCGACTTTGAAAAGCTTTAAGCTGTGCTTTGTAATCAACTTCGTTCAAGATCAAATCACGCTCGAATTCATAGGTGCTTTCGCTGTAGGGAGTGTTGCCCCATTTTACCAAGAATTCTCGACCGAGGCCATCTGTAAAGCCATCGTCTTTTTTGTCAACTACGATACCTAATTCTTCGTTGGTAATAACATCTTCATTCTTGACAGATTTAATGGGGCAGCTCTCCGGGAAGTGAACCTCTAAGATACGATCCACCTGCACCCAAGCCGGATCAAAGTACTCTCCATCGCATCGCTCGTCCGAGGAGAACAACACGCCGTGACTGCTCTTGCGGAAGAAAGTCGAGAGATAATTTTTAGCATTTTCGACCTGTTCGAGTAGATCGCTTTCCGTTTCCCACGAAACATGCAGGTGGCTGATATCGCTCCATTTGACCAAGAATCGTTCTTCAAACGTGTCGTCGTCCTTCTCTTCTGGGATATAATCCTGGACCCATCGACTTCCGTAATCAATTTCCGTCGTGTTCATCTTGGCCCCAATCATGGCCCATTCCTTTCGAGTTGCCGTCCGAGAAGCCAGGATCCGCTGAATCTTGAATGGTTCCTCTTCTTCTTCCAAGTCGTCGTCGTCGTCGTCGCGATCCTCAAAGTCGCTTTCTTCGTCGTCTACGTCCGATGCACCAGAAGCATCGGAATCGCTCTCTATGTTGTTGCTGTGTCCAATACTCATACGCGAATGACGGTGCCGACGTGCAGGAGGTTTGTGGGGAGACATGGGTTGGCCCTTTGTCGTGCTATTTCGCTGCTGTCGACGGCTAGTGTTGTTGTTGTCCGTGCTATTCTTCGACCGCACATTCTGCTTTCTGGCAACCTGACTCTTTTTCGTGTTGTTCTTGTTGCTGCTGCTCTTGTTCGTGCCTTTGAAAAGCAAGTCACCATTGTCAGTTTCCCTCATACTGCTCTTAAACTTCGTGGCACGAGAGGAAGTTCTCCGTTCTCCGAACTCCACATTTTCCTTGCTGGCCGCAGCCGATGCGGAGTTACTGCGAGCACGGGCACTGCGACGACGATCACCACCGCCATCACCATTGCTGCCAGAGATGCCTCCTTCAACGTCTTCATTTTCCGACGCGCTGTCAATTTCCATGGGAGCATCATCATCATTCTCACCAACATTATTGTCTTCGGAATAAGAAACAGGTTTGGTTGATCTTCTGATATTATTACGTGGGGATTCTTCGTCCTTGTCGTCCTCCTTTATATCAATCCAAAGCGATAAAAGCAGACGCAAGCAGGAGTTGGCGGAGAAAACACCAGAAGATGAAAATGGAAGGACAAAAATGACAGAGAAAAAAAACAGCAAAAGCGAATTAAGTGAGTTGCTTGCTTGCTTTACAGTTTAGACTTTCTGGGTGGTTTACACTCTCTATGCAAACGCAGTACAATGCAAAGGCACTGCAGTCACAAACAACAACAATAACGACAACTTACCTGCATATCACGGTCACGGCGTGGCATACTAGAACACAGTGGATTATGAGTTTTACGCAATCAAACGTTGTCTCCTACTCTACTTCCTACTAGTATTGCTGCTCTCTTCCAACTAGTAGTATACTCGGAATATGTGAAAGGTAAAAGCTACTTCCGTCACCTCCTGACAGAAAATAACGATAGTGTAGTCGCCCTCTTGCTTCCTTCCGTGATGCTGGTGCGTGCGGTGCTCCTTGCTTGTTTATGAAATAAATTATTATTAGTTTTCTTTGGTTGTACTGGAACTTGTTTTTTAGTGTTGCCCCTGGAAGATGCCTGCGATCAAAAAGCTGTCAGTACAATTTCTACGTAGACGCAGCCGCAGTCCTCAACAACGTTCATTCGTTCCCTCCATTTCCGAGCTGGGCCAACCTCTCTACTCTGAGAGATGATGTTTGAGAGGGCTGTGATGAATAAAAAATTACTCTTCGTATCTTCGAGAGAAAATAGCTAGAGTAGGCTACTAGTAGTAGTCTACTAGGGGGGTAGTAGACTCCTACAAGCTACCAGGGTATCCACCGTCTACTCATAATGGCTGGAAATACGGTAGCTACTCTAGCTGGATACTCCAGCCAGCCAGCCTCTCTACTACTACTGTTAGTAGCAGTGGAACTAGCTAGCTACTAGTTTAGGCTCTACTACTCTACTAGCTAGGTATGGTAGGCAGTAACCCAGCAAAAAAAATGATATGAGTACTGGATTCAGGAATTTTTGTAGCTACTACTAGTAGACTAGTAGTCTACTACTACTAAAAAAAATTAATATCTAATTAACGGGGATCACAACTATTGCGCCCGCAGGGCGCCAAGGTTATCCGAAGGCAACCATTGGCACCCCGAAGGGTGACAGAGTTGATAGTAGTCTACTACTACTACTACTAGCTACTCCGAGTAGTGAAGAGGAGAGAGAGACAAAAAGTAGTAGTAATGAATGAACAGATCCCAAAAATAAAAATAGTATATTTCTACATCCAAACAAATCTCTGCAATTGCAGGTTTTAGCTGTACACCACCAAATATCCAATCCACACAAAAAATGACTTCCCTCTGTAATTCAATTTCATACGCAGCTTTTGTTCGCTGCCGAACACTGCAGTACAGATAAAAAAGGCTTCCCCTCAAATATTGTTATCAGCTTGTTCATCGTTGCCGGCTACTATATCGTGATGATAGTCAAGTAAGTCAGACGACAAGCCGGGCAAAAATAGGTTTGTATACAGAATTTTTAAATGTGAGAGACAAAATAATAATACAAAAAACAATCAACCAACCAGCAAAAAATGAAATTCGAATACGTACCCTCTTCTGCATCACCACCACTGCGACCTCCTCCTCCATTGTCATCATTTGCGGCACGTTCTCGTTCGTCTTGTACCAACCGATCCAAGAGTGACATTCCACGAGAGCCCCATATTTCACTCAGATTACCTAGTGAACCCATCGATTGAAAGGACAGCATCGATGAATCGGTGTCTTGACCTCCCGCACCAACCCGTGGTTCGTTTATACTACTGCTGCGAGAAACACCTCTTGAAACGGACATACCATCCGTGCTTTCTCCCAAGACATTCTTATAGAGGGAAAAGGTTGAGCTCGAGAACGATGTCACGCTCATGGCACTGTCGTATGCACCAATGGGTTCGATCGTTCCCATAGTATCGTTTGATTCTTGCAATTTTGCATCCGCAGAAAAATCTCCCGTTTGAAGTTTGCTCATCGAGTCCATTAAATCTTCCATTTGCAAGGATTGACGTCGCTTTCTTAGTTCTTCCGCAGACAATTCTTCATCCCCATCTGCAGACGCGGCCGCACCGGAACCAGTTCGGACAGTGTGCTCGGATGCACCTGCACCACCCCAACCGTCAACATTGTTATCGCTACTGTTCATGTTGTTGTTTCTCCTAGAATTAGAAAATTGCACTTGTGGCCCTGGTCTTCCGGACGGGTTGTCCATACCCGGTTCTCGTGGCTGGGGTGCAGCCATGGAATTATTTCCTTGTCCGCTCCAGCCTCCCATGCCTCTAATTGGTGGACCGTTGCTGTTGTTGCCAATCGGTTGACCTGTATTCATTATGCTGTGGTGATGATTATCCGAGCCGTAGTCACTACACATGCTCCCGACTACAACACCTCCTCCTCCTCCTCTTCCATCGTGCATTGAGCCAAATTGTTGCTGTTGATCCGAGCCTCCCCAAGGATCCACACCGCCGACACCAACGCGCCCTAGACCTACCAATTGAGATGCCGCAAACTGCTGCTGCTGGTGTTGCTGGAGCTGCTGCTGCTGTTGAAGCTGTGCTTGGACTTGCGCCTGCAGATGTCGTTGCTGTTGTAACGACATATTGGCGTACTGTGCAGCCGAGCTTGCACTGATACCTAAAGGCAAGGGCAGGGGTTCTAGATCAGCAAGGGGAACGGGTCCTGGCATCGTAGTACGACCCTGTGGAACTGATGATACTCCTCCAGGCACTGGAGATAACTGTCCTCCTCGTCCTGGCACTGGAGATAACTGTCCTCCTCGTCCTGGCACTGGAGATAACTGTCCTCCTCCAGGCACTGGAGAATGGTTGCCAACGCGAACAGGCGAATTTCCACGTATGGGGGAAAGCCCTCCTCCGTCACCGCGGATAGGAGAATATCCTCGCCTGTCTGCCTTGTTTGTGTTTTGCCGAAGGGCTTGTTTGGCCTTCTCCATGACAGTGTCATCGTCGACAATGATCCAGGCATCCAGGCCCTTGGGGATGCCAAGTTCTTGTGCGTCAGCGTTCTCTACCTTCTTCAAGAAGCGCCCGTGATCGGCAAGTATAAGATCAACAATTTCACGGGCAATCTTTGCCTTGGTCTGTCGGTGATTGGTCGCCAGGTACTCGTCCTTGCGCTCGGCCACCAGCTGACGAAATCGGATATTTCCCTCGTGATCGTTGGGACCAGAACCCCTGCCAAAGAGCACATCAGCTGGACTGAGTTCTGTGATATAGCTCTGGTCGCTGTTGTTTTCTACATCCACCATGCTGTAAAGTAACAACGTATTCGAGTATTATCTAGTAAACAGGTAGAAGATACACAGTTAAGTTCTGCTGTTGAGTTTTGGACTGGCTATTAATACACTATGTGCAGTCGTTCAAAGTTCAAAGTGCGGTGAATTGCAGACTTCACGCGAAGTTTGGAGACTCACTAGCTCTCTGTTTTTGTAAATAATAGTTAGGAGGAGGAGGAGAGTACTCAATCTACCACGCTGGTACTCCTAAAAGTAGTACCAGGTAGATGTTAAGCAAGCCAGCAATGCAGTTGTACACGTAGTTTCACAGTGGAGATAAAAATAGCCATGGTTCAGTGGAGTCCCCAACGTGACTAAAGAGGCGCTACTTAAATGCTACTCTACTACTAGTAGCTATTATTACTACTAGCTAGTAGTAGCTACTACTACTACTAGCTCTACTAGCTAGCTAGTAGTAGAGAGTAGTAGTAGTAGTAGTAGTCTCTACTAGAGCTAGTAGTAGT
>Ga0210036_1001116_pt1 | contig 30464 bp, 15 predicted proteins | sample CryGeymeta201515_FD_185469 | JGI IMG/M metagenome (GOLD analysis project Ga0210036, IMG submission 185469) | Groundwater microbial communities from Crystal Geyser aquifers in Utah, USA - Crystal Geyser metaG 2015-15 (SPAdes) (version 2) | ecosystem: Environmental > Aquatic > Deep subsurface >...
AATGAGTGCTATTCTCCTGCAAATTGTGTGAAATCAGAATATAGTCAAGAGATTTAGGAGAGAACAGACTTAGTCCAATTTGAACGAGAATAGCACTCCGACTAAATTTTTTATCAAAATATTTGATTGAAGACATGCTTTATCCTTGGTTAGTGACTGCTTTTGACCAAATTTTGAGGATAAAGTTATTCTAATCCCTATTCTGTCAAGTTAGTGGATGCTCTATAACAGGTAACTGCTGAACCACTTTAAATTAATTAATTTAATTTGAATAAACCTATTCGAATAAACCTATTAACCTATTCGAATTAGCTAAAATAAAATGGCCAAGCACTTTTAAGCTAGTATTATTTGACAGGTAGCTGCTGAACCACTTCAATTTAATTCGAATAAAATATTATTTGCCTTCCCTTACCATAAGCTAGTATTTAACAGGTAGCTGCTGCACCCCTTTAATTTAATTCATTCAAATAAACAAGGAATTATGAATTATTCTTCAAATTAAAGACGATTATTGGATTAAAATAAAATAGCCAAGCAGTTTTAAGCTAGTATTTAACAGGTAGCTGCTGAGCCACTTTCATTGAATTGGAATAAAATAATATTATTGGAATATCATCATAGTATCTCACCTCTAACCTTCATATCCCTGGTACTAGTCTCCACTGACCCACTGACCCACCCACCCCCCACTCATACACACAAAGATCTAAATGCCATGTAACATAAAATTATGCATTCTGAATATAAACATAGGGGACATCCCGAAAAGTAGATACATCCCGGAAATGGTGTTACAGTGAGTCATCGGGCAGCCCTGGGATGCTGAAATCCCGGAAAAAAGACAGTGTAGCCCCCCGGGTGATCCTTGCCACGGGAATGGTGGTAACATATATTATCATCTCCAAACAAAGAATCAGTACTGTACTAAATTCTGACAACTGCAGGTACAGGAGAATCTTGTATCAAATATTATTACTCTTGTACACAAAAGGGTACTTCGAGAATTGGAAAACCAGTAGGCAGTTTATGGGACCAGGCGCAGCAGCATTAGTATCATCTACACTAACTTGATTATTCAACTCGAAGGATATAAACTGTAGCTCGAGTACAGCGTGATACAAGACAGGATTTTCCAAAGTAAATATGGTTCTACATACTCTAAACTCTAACAGCAAGTGCAGACCTGAAAGAAGTGCACAATCTTATGATTCAATCTAAATTGAGGAATGCGGAATATTGTAGACGCCAGTAGTATCACCAACATCGTCGTCCACATCGCCATCTTTGACGTCTAGCTTCCGCATTTCATTCACAATCATTTCGATTTCTTTGCGCCTTTCGTCTACCTTCTTGTCCAATCTCCTATTGCTTTTTAATTTTTCCTTGATAGCAAACCCGATAGTTTCATCGTCACCCTGCCTACTTAATTTTTTCTCCTCCCGTCGTCCACAGCAAGTATTTTGCTCGTGCCGGTCCTCTTGTGGTTTTCTCCGTAGCAATGAATTTGGTATCCTGTATCGGTCTTCTAGAATGTGCTGCTGCGCTTTGGTTTGCTTTCGCATGTCTTGTACTTTCTCAAACAATGCCGTGGTGGTTTCACTGTGGTAACTATCCTGTCTACTACCCTCATCTACCATGTTGCGCCGACTCTTTTTGTCTGGATTCCTTCTCTTAAATTTGCGTTTGTTGCGACGTACATTCAAAAGATTGCCCCGCTTTTCTCTGGCATGGAGCTCAATCTTTTTCAGCTTCTTCAACAATTGAGGCTCCTGGCATCGCTGCTCCATCATACTGATAAGCGACTCGAGCCACCTTTTTGTCTTCATCTTTTCCTTGCTCTCCTTTTTGCAATCCTCTTCCAAGTATTTGATGTCCTCGACAGCTTCCGTGTGCGCTGCTTTGAAGACTTGGCGAATGGATTCCAATTGCACTACAAAATTATTATATTGCTCGCATTCTTGTTTTATCTTTTTGTTGTTGGCAATTTCGGCTAGCAACCGCTTGTTGTGCTCCGCTATTTCTCGGCATTGATTTTTCAGCTCGTAGTTTTGCTGCTTCACATCGAGAAACTGATTCTTTAAACTCTCTTGCTCTGCCTTCAAAGCCCATTTTTCTTCTTCGTACAGCTCCTTTGTTAGTCTTTCTGCTATCTTGTCCATTTCCGTCTTTTTCCGGAGCTCGATCAGACGTAGATCGTTATTTTTTCGCTTTTCAATTGCCGCGAGTGAACTGAGAGTGTTGCTTAATTTCTTTTCGTATTCATGAATAGTCTTTTGTTCAACCTTCTGGATAGCAGCAGCTGCCTGTTCTTCCAGCCTTTTCTGGAAAGTGTTTGAGTGCGTCATGCTCTTTTGCAGACGTTCGTCGTGCCAAGGACTACTAGTTAAGGTTGTGTTGCTGACACTGGCATCGTGAATGATACTGTTATTATCGTCCTGAGAATCGGTAGATTGGATATTCTCGGCGATAGAAGCGTCTACTGACTTTGTTGGCGCTCTTGATATTGATTCTACAGGAGTACCCATTGAATAAAAGTTTGAACAGAGTTTCGTGGGTGCCGCAGAAGGAGATGCTAGGCGAATGCGAAATCTACCACTGCTTTCCCTCGACATGCTTCTCCTGTGCCCCCCTGCCTTTCCCCTGGAAGCACTACGTCGGCAGTGGGATAAACTTTGTTGCACTTCAAAGGGATTCACTGCTGTAGCTACTTTGCATGTGCCAACCGATGCCACCGACGATGCCAAACTTGGTGTGGATTTCGAAGTCATGACTTGCATTGCCGATGATTTTCTTCGAAGTGGAGATATATGCCGCGTACTCATAGCGTATCTCTGAGGACGCGCTGCCCTTGATGACTCGACCATCGTGTTCGGATTTGACAAGATGAAAGGTCAAATATTCCAGCTGATCAACAGCTTCCGAGGGGGAGTTGGCTAGTAGTAGTTGGATGTTGGATTGTTGGATGGTCCTATGTTCAATGTTTCCACTCTTGTTTCCCTAACTAAATTCCTCTACTTAAGATTTTAGCGAAGTGTTTAAAGTGAATTACTTGACCACCCGGACACCCATCCCGGAAATAGTATCAATATATTATTCACCCGGGCATGAAAACGCTCAATCCGATCCGTGGTTCATTCTTGCGAACATAGTAGTAATAATAAGTGTCCTACTAGTAGTCTATCGGTAACTCAAGCGTTTTGGCCTATGCCGGCGACCTCCCTGATTATTTCTGACTCCAGGTGCTGTCCCAAGTGTGAGACTCTTTCAATGGTCTGCCAGTCATAGGGGGGGCAGTGAGGATACTCGCAAAATATGGCCCCGATCGCAGTCGCTAAACATGCGCTCTCAATGCAACCACAGCCAGAACCTCGGAGTGTGGTATAAGCGGCCGCATAGGCATTACCGGCACCTGTTGGATTGATCAGCTCTGTCAAAGTTGCCGCTGGGACTTGTATCATTTCAGCGCTATCAAACGGTGAAAGAACAAGCCGGCTGCCTTGGGGTCCATTCCGGACGGCCCAGGAATCCAAATTGGGAGATTTGACCATGCTTGTATCGGCGATCATAGCTTGATATGCCGCCATATCCGGGGAAATTACAACTTTTTGAGATTGCGGTGTGGCTTTTAGAATATCCTGCAATAGCTTTGCGCAATGCACAGCATCCTTTTCTGATACACACCCGGTGTCTTCATTAGAGAAAATTACTGGTTCCACTCCTAGAAACGATATTTTACTTCGTAGATTCTTGTCCAACAAGACCCTTGAGTCTTTGTTTCTTCCAGGAGCTGTCGCTCCTGCTTCTGCAATAATATGCAAGACCGGATGTAGTGTGGGCGTTGTAGAGTGGCAAGTAATGTCCTCGAACAATCGGTCGTAGTCTTCCAGAGAGGGGAGTGTTCCCCATAGACCACCAGCACCCTGGTCACCAAATGAGTCGTTCAATGCGAACCATCGCAGTATTTGCTCATTTTCGTCTCCTTCGTGCCATAGTCGAATTCGGGGCGTCATAAGTTGTCGTCCCCGTAAAAAAATGGGTGGTTTTTGCAAGACAGGTTCCAGCAGTTCCAAAAGAGTATTTTCTTCTATCGCTGAAAAGTCCAAATCTCCCACCGGTGCCATGAAGGATATTGGTTGTTTGGGTGGTGGCAAATTTTTACTGCTGGTGTTCTTAAGTTGTACTTGCTTGTGAGTTTTATAATCTCTTGAAGCGAGAGCCAAGGCGGCACCTATAACGGCCTGTGGTCCTCCGCCTCCGACGGAAATCTTCGGCTCAGGTTCGTTCGGTCGACCGTATTCGTCAACAATCACTTTCCCCACCACAATAATATGCGCCTGTTGCGGTGACTCTTGTGGTGTTTCGGATATAATGTGGGAGTCCTCCACGACTTGTAGCATGCATGGTGTGAATATTCGTTCATCAGGATGTTGATTGTAATGAGACTTTAAGAAGGAGTAGCCAGGACAAAAACTGCCAACGAGCAGGGCTGCTTTACAGTAAATAGCTAAAGGCATCTGCATCTTGTCCTCGTTGGTAGATGTTAGTGAAACGAATTGATGGGAAGTGGCGTTATCGTCAGCTGACCGAAAAACACTGAATAGATGGTTTCTCCGCCGAGTAGATCGCAGATATATTGATTGTTTTTTTAGTATCTGTTGATGGCTTTGATTTATTTTGACTGCCACCACAGCACTACTCTAGTAGTCTACTACTCTAGTAGTCTACTACTAGCGTAGCTACTAGAGTATGGGTAGCTAATCTGTACTTTACCAGGTATCATTCTTGTTTGATGGCCTGGCGGAGTCGGAAGTACTACTACTAGCTAGCTAGTCTACTACTAGTAGTACTACTAGCTAGTCTACTGCTCGCTCTAGTAGTACTCTACTAGCAAAACTTGTAGAGTACTATTTACTGGTGGCTGGCTGTAGTAGGGAATGTACTTCTGCTGTTAAAAGCCAAACCAGTGGTTCATGTCTGACAACAAGACTATCACACAATTTGTGCAGACAAAAGACTAAAGAAACACTCCAGCAGCCAGCAGCCGACCTACCAGGGTGCCATGTCCACCTTCACTTTCCAACGCCAACAAAACAACAACAAAATTCTTTTCTTTCTGGGCTGCATTATCTTGGTACTGACTAGTTTACATCTCTGTTTTTTCTCTGTTGCTACTACCAATGACAATGACAACTCAATTATGAAAGGAGCATATCGCGGCTCCCAATACTGGAAACAAGGAGCCACACAAAGCGTTCGAACCTTGTACGAGACGTCCTTTGCCCGGTTTCAAGTGCATACTGTCCTATTGGAAGATGGCAAGACTATTGTGGACGACTGGATGTTCTTTGACGAAATGGATCATATTGATGTCCTTGTCGAAGAGGAAACAAAGGAGGGGTCATCATCCTACATAGTTTTCAATCAGAGCAAGTACGCCATTCAAGGCAAATCTCTTGCAATTTTAGGAGGCTTGTTGGACCCAGGAGAAGACCCGCAACAAGCAGCACGACGAGAATTGATGGAGGAACTGGGCATGGAGTCCTCAAACTGGGAAAATCTGGGCTCATATCGCGTTGCCGTCAACCGTGGGGGAGGTACCACCCATACGTTTCTAGCACGTAAAACTCGACTCATTTCGCCTTCCACTGGGCATCGTAAAGGTCTGTTTGCCGAGGGAGAATCAGAAAAGCAAAAATGTGTAAGATTGACTAGAGAGGAACTAGTAGAGGCCTTATTAGCAGGAAAATTCCAAGAAATCAAATGGACTGCAACTATTGCTCTGGCATTGTTGAAAATGCAACAAACAGGGCAATAAGTACTTTCAACTCTGAAAAAATTTCAAGGTGCCTACAAAAAATATAGTATGGGTAGGCAGGCAAGGTTAGGCATACGAAGAGGTCTTGCAAGCGCGTTGATGCATGCAGATGTTTGCCCATATGTACCTTGCTGATGACTACAATAGATGATTTAAATAATGGTGTGCATTTTAGAAGCGCAACGCAGCGCTAATTTGTATGTACAGAGCACTTACTTTATCGTCAAATCAGGTTAATAAAAATATAGCTTCAATAGCTAAAAAGACTAATTTCCTGTACATTACGCATTGTTATCAAAGCAAGACGATGAGAATATAGCTTCTGAAGCGAAGAGACTCATTCTTGGTACTCGTATCGTGCAGAGAACATATTACTTTTGTCATGGCATGAAAAGAACGGGATATAGCTTTAATAGCGAAAGAGACTAATTATTTGTACTTTTATAGATGCTGTACTTCGGCCGTCAGTAACTGCAAGGAGCTCAACTCGTAATCAGTGACATTAAGGCCGAAGCATTTTTTTCGACTCGAGCTTGTTTCTCCAACTCGGCCTGCTTTTCGGCTTCTTCCTGCTTTTTCAGCTGCTCAGCAGCGTATATCATCATGAGGGTTTGATCACCGTCGGCCTTTTCTCGTTGGCTCTTCAATGTGTCAACCATGCTTTTCAGCATTTTAGATTTTTGCTTCTTGCCTTTCTTTTTATCTTCGGGTCGTTCCTCGTCTTTTTTGCAGTCATCCATCACGTGCAAGACGACATCCTTCAGTTTCTTTTTATGTTTGTCCTTTTTCTTTGGTGTAACGGGCGAATCAGGAGATGCCTCGTTTTTGGGCGGGTCAGTAGATACCTTTTCGACGGGCATTAGTTGTTTTGTTTCTTCATTTTTCTTCCAATCCATATTCTCCAGTTCTGGTACGTCGTCCTCAGAGTATTTAGCCTCCCTTTTCACACTTATCCGTTGCTTTCGTTGGTGCGACGCAATTTCCTGTTCGTTGAGTTTCTGTTCCAATTGCTGAAAGTGGTAGTCGTCCTCAACCACCCAAAGACCTGACACAGTCTGTTCCTTCAGAAGTTGCATTTTCTGTTCCCGTTTGGTTTTGAGTTTGACAACCTTGGCCAACAGCTTTGGATTCTCGTCGACATTTTTTTCCAACATTTGTACAATCTTTTTTATGCATTTTTCAATTTTCTTGCGATCTCCTCGCTTCGTTTTGCGCCTTTCTGTCAAAATCTCAATTTTGGCGTTCACTTCCTCAATATAACCTTGATAACGAGACTGAATTCGCTCCCAGTCCTCTATGTCATTTTCTAATTTCTTGACCGCTTGCTCGAGTGGACCTCGTTCGGACTCACGTTCCTTGTCGTTTATGTCCAATTCCAGCTGCTCATTTTTGTGAATCAAATCGCGTCCTAATTTCTTAATTTCTTTGTTGTCGGTTCTTAGTTGCAAGACTTGCAATTTCAAGTCCTTCTCTTCTTTTTTATAGGCGTCCCATTGCTCCTGAGGTATTTCGTCGACATGATATTTTTGTTCCATTTCCATTTTGAATTGCTCCTGTTCCTCTTTGATCCACGCAGCCACATCCGACAGCTCCTCACGTCGTCGATTTTCGGTATCTTCAAGTTCTCCTTCCAAATAAATTCGTTCCTTGTTGTATTTCGCCAAGACTAACATGCTCTGTCGTAAAAAGCGTTGAATCTTCCGTGCTGCTTTCTCCAAGCGTGCCTGGACTACTCGGGTTTGGGCAAATTTTTCGTCGGCAATCACGAAGATGCTGCCTCGTCCAGAAGCTCGAGTCCGACCGCTGCTTGACATTCTACCACTTGTTGCCATGCTATCACTATTGTATCGACTGCTGCTACTACCCATGAGCTTACGGTTGACCTTGGCAGACAAATCATCCATTTCAGCACCAATGTTCACAAAGGACATGTTAAAGGAAACTGAGCCCCGTCGAGCTTTGGCCCTAAGATTTTCACTGTCATCCATGGATGGCATCATGCTTCTCATGACATTACCATCTACTCCAAAGGAATCGTCAAAGTCATCTTCGGAATAACTGTCACTCAAATCGTTACCACTGCTTCGCATGGCAGCTGCCAGATTGTTCGTATTGAAGCTACCACCCCATGAACGTTGCAAAGAAGCGTCGCCACGAAAGGAATCTTGCAACTTTTGCTTCAATTCTCGGACACGGCCGGGCGAGACTCCTGCCACTGTTGGAGAGGCGTCGTCATTATTAGCAAACCTGACAGATTTGTTGTTCATAGGAGAAATACCGTGAAGGCTGTCACCCGTCAAATTGTTGAGATGGATCGACTCATCGATCGATGTTGGCTTCCGCTGGGAACCGTCCATTTTGTTAGCCGCCGTGTTGTTATCATTGATGCCTTGAAAGTTGAGGACCATTTTATAATATTGTTGCTGGCTAAAGGAGGTACAGTACGTGTTTGCGTGGCCTGCAAAAATTGTGGATAAGAAGTAGACCCTACCAGGTACAGTACCAGGTAGTCTACTACCTGGTAGGATTGATCTTGATTGAAGTGCTCCAGTTCGGTTTAGGTAAAACTACCAGTCCTACTTTACCAGGTACGGTAAACGTGGTACTAAGTACCAGGTACTACTACTACTACTAGCTAGTGGTACTATGGTACTTCTAGTAGTAGAGCGATTGGCCATTGAAAAAGAGATGCAAGATTAAAACTCTTATCGGAGTCACGCATACACAGTCTCTGCTTAGGTCCATTATGACTACTACCACCAGGTACGGTACTGTACTACTTTACTCAGTACTCGAGTACCTGGCGGTACTAGCAAGTAGTACTCGATACCAGGGTAGTCAACAATTAAGAAGAGCTAAAAATTTGCTGCTTCACAGCTGCGCTTTGCCTGTTTACAAGGAAACTAGAACTTCCACCCGGCGGCTACATTGTTGATTCGAACTTGAAAGATCATCGTTTTACTCGTATTATCCAGTCAGTCACTAGTCGTAGTACTGGACAGACAAATACCAATTCGCTACAACAAAATTGAAACTGTCCATTCGTAGCTGCAACATTCATCAACATCTTAGGCAGCATATTGCCAACAAAATGATCCCAAGATGACAGTACCAAAGCACAGATACTATTGGATACGGATTTGGTTGTCGGGTTTGTTACTGCTTAATAAAAGCAGGAGGGGGCATGCTTTCGTTTCGTCGATTGCGTCTTCCTTCCAAAATCGATTGGAACAGCCACGGCCACGATCCACTCACTGCCGCTATGACTACTTGGATAGCATTATCTTTACTGCGAAAAATCATACAGCACTGCCAGGGTATTACAATTTCAATGAAACACTAGCAAGCATATTTCCGTCAAACACTACCACTGCCGGCACCAAAGAACAGACTTTGCAACAAGATCTCCTACTCGTTCCATCATCGGACAACTTCACTTTGCAAACTTTTGATTTGGACGTGAACGAACTGTCTTCCAAAGTTTCCTACTTTTATCTGCTTCACGAGTTGGGATTGTCGCAAGATATCATGTGGAAAATTATGCACGACGCTCCCTCCGTCTTGGGCATGACGGCCGTCAATATCAAGCAAAAGGTCCAAGTACTGCAATTTGTTATGGACCTGTCCTTGGACGAGATCAAAAGGACCATTGAACGACAGCCATCTCTGTTGCAATTGAGTGCCCTGGAAAATTTGGCCCCGACTATGGATTGGTTTTTGGATTCGCTCGTTCTGGACAGAAACGAGCTGCGACAGCTCATTCTAGCGCAACCATGTTTGCTGACGCTGTCGGAGTCTAATTTGGAACAGAAATTGGGATTTTTTACATCCAAACGAGGTTTGGGATTTTCGGTGGACGAGTGCCGCAAGCTGTTGTTGAAAGAACCACGGTTGTGGACGTCGGGGATCAAGAATGGTTTATTACCAAGAGTGCGATTTTTGCTGCATGAAATTGGTATTCCGAGAACCATACTGCGCGTGGTTGTCCAGAAGAATCCAAGGATACTTTTGTATAGTCTGCAGCAGAATCTAGTACCAAAATTAGTGAACTATTGCATCATGACACTCCAAATGGGACCCACCAAAGATGTTGTGAAATTATTGGCAACCTATCCTCAAATACTGGACTACAATTTGGATCGTCATATTCTCCCTATCACGACGTATTTTATCAACGATCTGGACTATTCTGTTCACGAATTTCGAGTCATATTATTGAAATTCCCACGGTTGATGACATATTCAATCGAGAAAATTAAATATGTTGTGGGATATTTGCGCTATGAATTGGGTTTGAATGCGGACGGGGTCAAGCGCGTCCTGTATCAAGCACCGCAAGTCTTGGGGCTCGACATGGAGGGGAATGTTGCACCCAAGATTAAGTACTTACAGAATGCATTGTTCAAGGTAGACCTTGCGGAGGGGGGTGGCGAGATCGATGGATATGATATTGAAGCCCAGAGGCAGGTCGTTCGAGAAATAATTGTAGGCATGCCGACTATACTCAACTTGTCTTTGAAAAAGAACCTTCAACTTAAGCTCGATTATTTACAGAACATGCTGGAAGGGAACACACCTGGTAGAAAAAATGGAATTCTGCGCGAGACGTTGCTTCTTGCACCAGCTCTCTTGGGGTATTCGTTGGACAAGCGCATCCAGCCTCGAATGGAACAAATTGTAAATATCGGTCTTCCACCTTCGAGCATTACTGTGGGTATTACATTCGCAGAGGAAAAATACCAGCAGTGGTTGCAAAGGCATGTGGACAAGAAAGCGAAGCAAGGCTTTGCGCCAGCGGTCAATGATAGCACTGTTGAAGGGCCCAACGAAAATAAAAAGATGAGAGGCGCCAGCAGGGACCAGGTGCTTTCGGATCGCAGTGCCCGGGTTGTGTCTTGGGATCGAGAACGGAAACTTCCAATAAAATGATGTGAAATTATTTAGTAATCTTGCTTTCATTGTTATTAGTGTGCAAACAACAAACAACCGCTACTACCTGCAGCTTTCCTTTTGTTTGTGTGTCAACTGATTTTGAATTTCGAGCAACGTGGATTTCTTGACTTCGTCGGATACTGCTTCCTTTCCGGTTACAATCAGCTTGGCAGATAGTTCGTCCATGCTTATATCTAGGACACCACTGCCATCTTTGGCTTGCAGGATCTCTCGAGTGCGGAGACGGATTGCATCCCACCACTCGGGATTATCGTGTAAAATATTAGCCAGTAGCTGTTCTTGTAATCTGGAGAGATAGGCAGAGAAAAATACAACATTAATAATACAAGACATTAGTCCGCTGTATATCAATTTAGCACACAAACGTTCATTATCAACATGGAACATGGAACATGGAACCAACTGGCGAGTAAATGAATCAAACTATCTATTTCTCGACTCACCTCTTGTACTCCCCTGATTCCTGCATCTCCATAATGACTTCGGCGGCTTGTTGCCTTTCAGCTTTGCTGGCCTTTACTTGAGATGGCCTGCTACTATCCAACATGGTTGAGAAAAAAAATCTTCTTGATTTATCGTATTTCGTATTGTACTCGCAGGTAGTAGTAGTAGTCGTACGGAGTACTACTAGTAGTAGTAGTCCACCACCCAACAATCTAGTACTACTACTACCAGGTAACTACTACTAGAGGTCTCTAGTAGTTGCTACGAGTACTAGTAGTAGTAGAGGAGAGAGTAGACTACTGTATTCGAGTTTTAGTAGAGACTACTAGTAGTAGCTACTCTAGTAGTACTAGCTAGCTAGAGGAGTACTGTAGCTACTACTAGTACTACTAGCTATTAGGGTCTAAACTAGCTAGTACGGGTATTCCTGCTGAGTTGATTTTTTGTCCGCAAATGCTTTCCTACGGTAGGATTCGGATTAGGATTTACTACTGTATTCCTTTAAGGACACGTCATAATTAACAACGATGAAAAATCGCAAGATATTTTCCAACTCTCAAGTAAGCTCTTGCTGCTTCGTTTTCTCCTACTAGTACTACTAGCTAGAGTAGTAGCAGGTACCACACTCGATTAGCTAGTCCAGCTAGGGTGTAGTAGAAATAAAAATTGTATACAGTAGGTCTAGTTGTTGGCTCCATAAAACAAGAAATAACATGGCCAAGAAAATCCTTCTGCTATCGTTCCTTGCTGGAATTTCGGCCTTTACAGCTCCCTCTACTTCTTGTAAGGTCACCAGAACTTCAATTTCCAATCTTTGTCTCTCGGTCAACAACCATGAACTATCTGAAAATATTACTCGCCGTTACTTTATGGGAGCTTCGGTTGCTGCCATCGGCGGTCTGACGTCGGCAGTCGCTCAAGCTGCTCAAGAGAAGGAGACACGACAAGGCATAGAAGTTACGCCGTTTAATGGTTTGATTTTCAATTATCGCAACAGCAACTTCGGTGGTCTCGATGCCAAAGATTTGGATGAACCCAGTATTTCCTACGCCGAGTTTTGCGAGAAATTAAAACAGGATGAAGTGGAATTTGTCGAATTTAAAGTGCGTCCATGTTTGTGTATGAGAATTGGTGAAAAATAAAAGAGATTTTGCATTATAGGAAAATTCACAAAATGTAATGTCAATTCCTTACTCGTGTGTTTACTTTACTCAAACTCTCTCTTCTTTCTTGTTTCCATTTACAAAAAGGCTCCTGATGGTGATGTTGCATATGCTACCCTCAAAGGCAAAGAGGGTACACCCATTCGTATCGGAGCTGGTTATCCTATCGAACAACACGACGGGTGGTCCAGTCCAGCTTTTGCTGTACGAACAGTTAAGAATGCTGGAGTGCCGTACAAATTTACCGTTCCTGGACTCGAAAAATACAAGTCATGAAGAAAATTAAAACAAACGGAATTTGCATGTTTTTGCGGCAAGTATCAGCACAGTGTGCTTTCTCTAGCTAGCGGCACACTGCAACAGGTAAGAAACAGTTAGCGGTTAGCGAGCTACCAAACCACATCAAGACTATACGCATGATGCGCTCCCTCAAATTCTTTTTTGAACATAATAATATTGTAAATAAAAAGTGCAAACTTGCTTGAATATCACTTTAGTCGATATAGTGGTTCGGTGCATGTTTCAGCAAATACATACGCCGAACGTAGAAAAAATCAAACAATTCCGTTTTCATGAAACGTCCTTTGCAGCGTTTAGAATACTAGGACAAAGAATAGACAGTAGATTAAAGACTGTGATTCGCTAATTCCTGAAGGGACCATAATGTTATGATTCATTGGAAAAAGTCCCTTGTTTCAATTCATGTTCGAATAATTTGAGATTTGTTTCATTCTCTCCGTTATATCAGCGTGTGCGACCATCATATTATTATTATGCTTTTGGTTCTGGTCTTAATAGAAGATATTTCAATTAGTGCTAATTACGACGCTGCGTTGTATGGTTCTTGACCGGGATATAACTCTTTCTTGGTCTTCAACATGCTACTGTATTTTGGATGTTGGATAATACGCTGGTGTCTTTCCACCACCTAGCTTTCGTTCCTTCGTTCTGCCCGCCGGATAGCTTCTTGGACGGGTCCTAAATGGGGACCTGTGACTTGAATGGCTCGGTGTCGGCTTTGACTGTCGCGCTCTACTTGAAATTCAACCCGTTCACCCACTCGAAGCTTCCGAAAGCCAGCCGTATGATCTTGAATGGCCGAATGATGCACAAACAAGTCCTCGCCATCGCTCACTTCAATCAGGTTTTCATCGTCAGGAGTGATGAAGCCAAAGCCCCTCTGCGTATTGAACCAATTGACGGTGCCACCGAAGCGCTTGGTAACTGTTGTGCTGGGGTGATCGTTAGAGGACTCCACTGACTTTGCTGTGTCGTCCTCCTTGGTATATTTCTCTGCTGCTGGTGCTGCTGCTGCTGGCGTTGTTGGGTTCATGGCATTGAAAAAGTTGGCAAATGGGTTGTTTCCGTTGTCTTCCTTTTCCGAATCATTATCATTTTTCGACTTCATCCAATCGAACATAAAGAGATCAGTCAATGACCTACGAACCTCTCCATCATGTGGAACCCTCGTTGGTAGTGCCGCATTCGGTGATCTCGTTTGGAGGCTTCTTGGTGGCACCCTTGTAGAAGCCCATCCCGAAACCAACACCAGTAGGTAGCCAAAGAAAAACACCTGCTGTTTCAGTTGTCGATAAATCATTGACATGGTAAGGAATAAGGAATGCCTATTTCGAGTGGCTGGGAAAAACAATGATAATGGCTCGAGGAATTCGCAAAAAAGATTATTCCATTTTATTTATTATTGTCTAGTGGTAGACCTCTACTAGTAGTACTCCGAGTAGTGGTAAAAAAATTGAATATCTAATTTACGGGGATCACAACTATGGCGCCCGCAGGTATTAGCGTGGTGGTATTAAAGTAGTAGTAGTAGTAGTGTTACTAGTACTCCTTCTTACTCCTCCTCCAGTACCCGAGTACAATACTACGAATTCATTACAATCATTCAACAAGCTGAAGGATGTCAAAGAAAAGATACCATTAGACTACTGGCAACAGCTACTACAGTGGACTAGCACTACAGTACTACTACTACAGCTCTCCGATTACTAATTGTAGACAAGAGGAGGAGTATATCAGTACTACTACTAGCTACTACTACTAGAGTAGTAGACTACTAGTACTACTAGTAGTACACCACTACTACTGCTACTACTAGCTAGTAGACTACCAGGTACTACTACTCTGAGAACTCAAAATTAGTACTAGTCCTACTGTGGTGGTACTAGACTCCTCCTCCTATCTACTACCAGGTACGAGTAGCTAGCTACAGTAGTAGCTACTGTAGCTACTGTAGTAGTTTTGTAGTGAAACTCAGTCATGCGAGTGATATCCCGGGCAAGTAATTAGAAATAAAAATTAATGATGTTGTTTCCTAGCTACTCTAGTAGTAGACTACTACTACTACTACTACTACTACTACCACTCGTACTACTACTACTACTAAGCCTACTAGTGCTACTACTACTACTACTACTACTACTACTACTACTACTACTACTACTACTACTACTACTACTACTACTACTACTACTACTACTACTACTACTACTACTACTACTACTACTACTACTACTACTACTACCACTACTACTACTACTATAGTAGAGCTAGTAGTAGTACAGTAGCAGTAGTAGAGCTCGAAAGAGTAGATAATGTCGATCAATTCGGATTTCTGGGAGATATCCATGTGTTTCTCTCCCAGTTCACCAACCAGCTCAACTCGTAGTGTAATACTGTAATAAACAAACAAAGTATACTCGAACGACAGAGTAGAAGGATTTTGCGCCTGCTCGCTAAGATAAAACTAACTAGCCAGAGGCTGCCAAGAAGACCAACAAGGAGATAGCGGCAAACTTTGACTCAAGAGTAATTGGCTCTCTTGGTGGCTTGCGGTGAAGGTCTTCTTCCTTTCCCGGAGGGGTATTCTACACTATTTTTCCATTTTTCCTCTTCAGACGTTCTGAAACGTTGGCCAATCGTTTTAATCCTTAAGCGCATTCGCGAGATACATAACAAACTCTCTCCTCTCTTGAAAAGGGTCCAACGTCCAAACATGGCAGAGGATGATCAAGCCCGCAGTGAGATCAACATGTTTTCCGCGTGGGCTTTAGGCGGTGAAAGTGCCTTGGCGGATGACAAACGTCATAGCGGTGGTGGCTTGGAGTCTGTGTCTGTTAACGATGTTTCCCAAAAGAAAAAGGAGAAGCCAACGGACATGAAGCAGGATGAGATCAGTGCTTTTGCAGCTGCTGCCGGAGGAGACTCGTCCTTTGTCGACAAGGCGGCTTTTGCGGCAGCTGCCGGGAGCGACCCTTCCTCGGTGGAAGTTTCCAAGTTTTCCCAAGCAGCGCAATCGGAAATGGACTCGGGAACATTTGCCATGGCTTCCACTTCATCGCGTGCCAACAGTAAGAATAAAGATACTGCAGGGGATCCTGCGAGTTCCAATTTGGCTGCCGCTGCGTTGGCCTTTCACGACGATGCTAACGATGACGACATGAACCAGGATGGAGGAAAAGGCATCGAAGGACTGACCTCTTCGTTGACTAGTCGAATGATGGCATCGACGGAAGGACCGAAATTCCGAAAAATGAGCGAAAGCCATCCCATGTACGTAGAAGAAGTTAGAATGCCAAGACCCCTCTTTTTCGGGCCTATTGTTTCCCCACGAGTTTTGAATGAAGCGCGTAAAATTGTCCAAGGTGCCATAAGAGAGCAAGAGAAAATACAACAAGAGCAGGCAAATTTAAAAGACGTCTCTACGATACTGAGTAATCGGCCTTGTCTAGGCTCATTGCGTCCAGAAGTGCAGAATATTGTTGGCGCTCTACGAACGTACGGATACGGGTTATCGGCGTTTCCGCCAGACGATGGCGAGGCCGCAACACGACAAGGTGATCAAGCCAGCTGGAAGGGCTCATCTTATGTCTCTACGTTTCAGCCAGTCTTTGGTGAAACTGCACGATTGTTTCGCCACCAGCAAGACAAATCTGAGCATAGTACGAACGAAGATTCTCCATCTCTTCAAAATCAAGACGAAGCGCCGAAACGACAAGCGCCCGCCCTCATTTCAAAGGATTACAAAAGGTCTTCGAAACCAGTCGCAGCTGCGCCGGTGCAACGAATGACAGAGACAGAAAAAGCCAATGCGTCTTTTCTGGCCAATATCAATGCAACTGACACCATGGATTTTACACCCCAAAAAACAGCAACCACTTTTACCAGCACAAATGATAATGACACGTCAACAACACCATCGTCATGTGATGCAGTGACCCCAACTGCCACTACCAATAACGATGTAAACATGTTTTCCATGTGGGCTCGCGGCGAAGGTGTAACCGATGACTTGAACGACAATGATGATGCTGGAAGTCAAGGAAATTATTCAACCAGTAGTTTTGGAAGCATCACCGAGCCAGCAAAAGATGAAAAGTGGAAGAAAACGGATACATCTAAAGCAGCAACACCTTCGAGCAGTGGCTTAACAACACAAGCACAGCCCATGTCAGATCAAGATCTGTTTGGCAAATGGGCTCGAGGAGAGTCGCCCTCTGAAAATGTCGAGAGTAACAATCTCAGCAGTGATACTTTTCAGACGGAAGAAATAAGAAATTCCAAAGATACCTTTGTGACCCAAGAAAAAGTGGCCGCAAAGATTGTTACTCTTCGGTCTGATCCAATGGGGACGTTCCAACTTATCCCGACTTCGAAAGTCGATAATGACAGCGACGATGATTCCATTGTTGGAAGTGAATTGAAGAAGAAAGTTGGGGTGAATGAACATCTGGATGCCGCCTTGGCCAGTTTGATAGATGATGGTCCCACTGGTGTCATGGAAGATGACGAAAAGGATAATGCATTGCTGCAGATTGCGCGAGCTACACCTGGCGGGCGGCCGCTGAGTAACCTTGAATTGACAAATGGATGTGTACCAGTATTTGGTGTTGACGATGCTCCTTTGCCTGTCGAAGGAGATCTTGGAATCCACGAGACCAAAAACGACGAACAGCGAACACTGGAATTAAAGAAGTCCCAAGATCTCATTGACAAATATGTTGGGCCCAACTTGTTTGGGCCTGTGGCTTGTCCAAATCCCGCTTCTGGTCCAAATGACAATCACAGTTGGAACTCTCGGTCAGCTCCGTCGCAGCGCTACACCATGGGACCAGGAACACATACGAGTGGCACCGATCGAGTGGCAGTCTTGCCTTTACCAAGCGATACGAACAATCAAAGTCCAAGACCTCCGTCGGGGCGGAAAGCGCCAAGGCATCTTTCTCCGCGAGGAGCATCCCGTAGGCAATTTGCTACCCCACTGTCCCGGAAAGGCTCCTCCAAAAGTACTGCGTCGGCTGCCAATAAACGTAATGGGCGCTTCAACATTCGCCACAGATATGGATGGTGGAGTGTGCCCGAAGATCATGAGCCATCCAAGAAGGTTGCTTCCTCTGATGCATCTGTGGTGAGTGTAGCGAGCAGTGCACAAAGTACTGCTGAATCCATCTTGGAAGACCATGAAATTGGCGAAGAATCTCTACAACTTCCGCCGATGCACCACATGGCTTTCAGTCTGCATGTCGACACGAGACTGGAGCCCGGACCTCAAAAGTTACGAAAGGAAAACTTACCACTATCGGAACTCCATTCTGCCACAACAATGGCTCAAAGTCTACCGTACTTGTCTGATCGACCGCCCTCGTATCGTTACCTACAGATTGATACGCAAGCTGTAGGATTCCCACCTCTTGGCGGAGAAGTTGAGCCATTGTTTTGCTCCTTAGTGATCTACAATGTGGAGACTGTCAATGGAGGAGCTAACGACACCTCTTCGCCAGTGCCCGACCTCCAGCGATGTGGACGAGTGACCGAAGCTCTAAATTTTGATATTGTTACTGACCAGCAGGTGGAAGATCGCTGTTTAGGATCCCTGTGGCCCTTTTATGCGTCTTCAACGATGACACCCAAAACAAGGCCGGAGAAAAACTTCGCATCTAAAGGGACTGCATCTATGAATCCATCTCTGCAACAAACCAGATGTGGCGTCTTTCCTCTGCCATCCAACCTCGACGTAAGCAATTTGTATGCTGTGTTAATTGTACATAAAGTTCTTTCGGAGGATTCCGACTTTGAGATATATCTCAAGCAGAGCAAAGCGAGCAAAGCTGCTGGGGTCGATATCCATAAATTTCGTGCAAGAGCAGAAAAAGCGTCCAACCAGCATGGCAGTTTCCTGATGCCGTTTGCTTTTGGAGTTGCCCCGCTTCTACAAGTGTTTGGCTCCGACAATCCATTGGTTGCAAGTAGTCGTGCTGTGCAGATTCCATTGTTTCGATTTTCCGCAGGGCTTGGTGATCGACAGATTATCGATCATATCATGGTAATGCTTTACCCAAGGTATGTATTGAAGTGTCGTTTGATGACGGGGACTGGCAAGAAACGTACCTCAAATTATTCTTTTGCTTACCTTTTTCTAGAGCTGACTTTCGAGCAAACGGAGTCGGTGGGCCTGCAGCAGTTACCAATGGCGGCACTGCTATGCTGGTGATGCGAAATTTCGGGTATCTTGGTCTGCATGCCGTTGTACATAGCAGAAGCTCTTTAGCTCGAGATAGACTTGTTGACTTCACTGGCGAGCTACAGATTCGACGACGAAACGAGAATGATGCTGCCTCCAAGGATGATCTTGTCTTTAACACTAAAGATCACCTGTATGTGGTTCCCGAGTGGCACACTCAGTTCGTTTCTGAACCTGCAATCGATGGCGGGAGAAACCATGTTGATCCTCTCAATAGTGGAGTCAAGCTGGAAAAATTGGACGACAATCCATCCCGATCTCCTCTATATGCACAGGAATTGGCCCCTGTGCCACTGTCGCCGCCTCCATCCAATTCAGCTACGAAGCAAGCGGCGGCCAGCTGCATGCCGTCACGAACGAGACCATCATTTCAACGCGGAGATATCGAACCATTCTACCATACGTCTTTTTGCAATGAAATGCTCTGTCACCCTCGCCTGCTGCAGAATTGCCCGAAAGGAAATATTGTACTGAAAGTGGAGATGAGAGAACTGGAATTTCGCCAGGAGTACAATGCCTTTTTTGCGCATCTGCCGCAACATGGCCCCAGCATCCATAATACACGGCGGGGTCCATTTTTGATCCAAGGTACTTACACTTCTTGCGCTGTGCGAAGCAGTGACCCCCTCTTCTTGGATGAAGTCAAAATTAAACTACCGCTTGAGCTCAAGCCGAATAGAAAAGACGGCATCTCAAGAACGCTTGCCTTGTTCTTCTCCGTGTACCACGTCAAGTTTAGCTCGAAGAAGAAATGGTCAAAAGTAATACCGAAAAGCATGGTAGGTTTGAAACGGGATTCTAGGTTATCACACGTCAACGATGTGGACGACGCTACAGGTGAACCGCAAGAGCACCAGGAAGAAGGCGGGCTCGCAGACAAATGCAAACTGGTACAATTATCTTGTGGTTTTCTTCCGGTTACATCTCAGTCATGTCTCGTCGAAAATGGCTTGCACGACGTGAAGATGATTTACAAGGGACGCAATCCCAGCCCTGAGATGCGCAGTAAAGGTGTCCCGGCCAGCACATTGATTGTACGAGAGAAAACTGAGGCTTCTGTTCACTCCCAGGCAAGCTCGATCGGAGGCTTTGATCCGCGAGAAGATGAAAGCACTACAGGTACTTTAAGGACTCACAGCGAGGCGGATCTGATACCTTGTGATGAGAGCGATAGCGCATATTCCGATTTCAGCCAGGATGATCGTTCCAAGTGCAACACGACCAGCACTGCTTATTCTCTGTCACAAGCCGAGGCAAGTCATAAGTCGAAATCGTCGCGAGAACAAATGACTCTTCAGGTAAGATCTAGTCTTGATTGATTGTGTTCGCTTTCTTGAACGTTAATAAAATATGTTGAATCGCCAACAACTCATCGTTTTCGTCGTGATTGTAGGTACGGGTGGTCGTCCACTCTTCTCTACACACGCAGAGTCCCACACTGTGCAATTTTTTGCAAAATGAGAGCGACATTGTAAACACTTTTGAAAAGAGCAAACAAGCATCGTTCTTGCTGAAGCTTGGACGGGACGAAATCGTCCAGGAGCTGGAATTTAAGTCAACTGGTTCTTCCAGGATCGTGTCCCAGGATGAAGAATCGTTATTAGGTACAGTTGCGGGACTGGCGAGACCGCAAAGCTGCTCCACAAATGAATTAACAAAGCATCTCTTGAGAATTTCGACCAAATTATTGAAGACGCTGGTAATGGGTGCAGGACAAAGCGCAGATTTTGCCTGGGCCAATCCAGGCTCCATGTTACCCCTTCGAGTGCATGCGTTTGGGACTCTTTTACAAGTGCTTTACAGCGCCTCTTTATATATGCTCAAGAGTGGCGTCACGCAAGTAGATGGTTCGAGCAAGTTTGATTTGCTGACGTTGGGGAGTATACTCGCGCTTGTTTTTGACGAAGAAAGTATATTTGGTGCTGATATGATGGAAATTCTCGGCGACTTCGATTTATTCGCAAAGCCTCCAGAGTTGGCGAAAGTGGGCACATTATCAGGCAAAGCTGGCGCAGGGTTATTAGGAGATGCCCAAGCCGAGGAATGGAAAGAAATACTAGAACGCAGGCCGAGACACCAAAGAAACACCATGGAATTTTCTCGGGGCTCAGCTGACATGTCCGATCCAACAAGCAAAACCAACATAGCGAGCTTCGGCTTGAAAACATCATCGCTTCCCCAGCTGAGCAAACCAAAAGCTGTGGAAATGCGGCAAAGTTCAGCCCCTGCCTCTATGTCGGTTCCTTCTCGCTCTCTTCCTCCCCCAACTGCAAGACCAGCCGGCAAGAAAAGCAGCTTAGGGATCGAGACATATGTTCGCGATCTGGATTCTACTCACTTGAGCCCGCCAAGTCGACCAAAAGCCAGTGTCAAAGTCGACTCTGTCGCTGACTTTCGAAATAATATGGAATTGGGATTACAAAGCGAGGACGGTGATACGGTTGATGCACCGCTGACTGAAAGTAATGTGACGTCAATTATGCAAAAGTTTGGAGGTCTGTCAGGGGCGGGAAAGAATCGTTGGAGAACTGCACCTTCGCCAAATCTCATGACAATCAAGGAAGATGAACCAGAAGTACTTAACGAACCGGCACCACTCCCACTAATGCAGTCAAGGCTAGGAGCAGAAGAAAGCACGGGAGATTCTCTTGACGAGGAAATGGTATTAGGTCAGAAAAAAGGTCCAAGCAAGCAGTTCCGCCGGCCAAAGTTGAAAAGTAGTTCCGCCCAATCAAATGAAGCGGAAGTCGATCTGGATTTGAGCATGATCGCGGAGAAAGCTGTTGCATTCACTACAGACCGCAAATATGCTACACTTACAGGACCACCAGAGCCCTCCAAAGTGGATCCTTTTTTTGCCGCGAGGGCGCCAGAAACAGATGAAGAACTCGCGGCAGTCGAGGCCTCGCTCCTGGGCTCGATTGGAGTGAGCCTGGATGGGCCGAGGTAAGCTTATTTAAATCGCTTCTCGGTGTTGAGACCTACTGTAGCACTGTAGCGACCTTTGTGTCGCAGCTCAAATTGCTTTTTACTCATCATAACTTTTTGTTTGGCGCTTCGCCACTTTGTGTTGCAGCAAAAACATTAACGTGGACGAAGGACGCGGTCACCGAAAAACTCAAAGTATGCATAGGAAGACGCGAAGCAGATGCAGTTTCGACTGGGCGACAATCAAAGGCGACGGGCTGGAACCAACTTCGAACAACAAAGCAAAGTCGAGCCTTCCTCTCGAACCAGAGGCCGACGACCACAACGACTCTATGAAAACTCTTGAGCTCGAAAACGATAATTGTATTACCTTACCAAACTATGCGGATCGGCTCGTCGCTCTTGGCAAGTCCGGTAGCAATGTCGGTAGATGGTTTCCTTATACCTATGAAGTTGTTATTATGACTTGGACAGCGTTTCTAGTGCAGCAGAGGTCAACGGCCAACAGGACGGGTGCCTCGACAGGACCTAGCAATGGTTTTACAACATTCGGAACGAATAGCGAAAGCGATGTCATACTAGCGGGAGTTGCTGCTAGTGCGCAGCGAAGCACCATCGCATGCGCTCCCCTCCTTTTTGAAATTATCAAACAGAGTCTTGCTTATCGAGTGAAACTGATCGTAGAGAAAGGTTATTCTGGCGCGGAGAAGTGCCGATGCCCTCCTCTGGCAATTCTGGACGAGGGCCTGCAGGCGGCGCTCGAGACTCTAATTTCTATCATTACTGATTCTTGCCTGGACAGCCGCAACTTTGACTCTCGCGATGTTCGTCAAATGAGCATTGATGTCAACGATTCGATTGTACACTTTCTGAGAGACATGTTTGGTTTTCTGAAGCCGACATCTGCCTACCGTCTGGTAATGGTTTATTTGTCGCGATTTGTGACGAAAGAAGGTAAACAGTGGCAAGACCGTGATTCAAGTATCGGCCTCCGGTGTTCGTGGGAAATAACCAAATTGCGCCTCAATGCCGTAACAGCCTTGATTCGCTTTCCCGACTTCCTGCGCGTATGCTCACCTCAGATGAACAGCTGGGGGGATTCTTGGTTGAGTTTGCAAGGCGATGCTCAAGACAACTTTTTCAATTCCGTTTTGGACCATTACAAACGGCTGGAGCTACCTGACTTCGTCACCGATGGTGCATTTCTGACTGCACAAGTGGAAATTCCACCGATGCGACCGCACTGGCTTGCTGAGCTCGTAACTGAAATTTGTCTCCAAGGCACCGAGCATGCGGAACAATATATTCAAATGCGAGCTTCCTCCTTACTTCACGAACTGTTTTGGACCAGCAGTCAACAAAGTATGGGCAGGGGCACCTCACAAGTTGTTACCAGCATGTATGTTACCTTTCTTGATAAAGTTTTGTTTCGGTCAAGTTACCTTTCCAATTTCGCGCCAAAATCGCAACTACGAAAGGATATTTTGCCGTGTGTCTTGTTGGTTTTACAGGGCGCGCCAAGTGGTCTATTACGTGCGCAGTGGCGAAAACTGCTGACGAGAACAGAAGGAAAAGGCAGGTCGGATCGTTTTGGAGAATTGATGGTCGAAGAAAGCGCCGATTTTCGATCTACACAAGACCAGATGAGAAATGATCCTGACATATTGGATATGTTCACTCTCTTGAACATGGCTTTGAGCACAGTGGAATATGAAGGCTGTGAGGACCTTTTGGAATCTGACAACGGCGAGCACGACGACCTACTGCATATGTGGCAGAAGGAGTATCTTCTTTCCCAAGGCAACGAAAACCAGCAACCGTTTATGGCGCAACGACCGAGTCTTCGCGGGGGCAGCAGATTGGATGTTAAATCTATTAGCAAAACTCAGAAGGCAGAGAAGGAATTTTATACTTCAGGATCGCGGAAGTGGCAGTCCCATGATGCATCCATGGTAGCCATTCAATGCGGCAGTCACATCGTTAACGAGCTCTCTTCTTTGTTGAGACCCAAAAAGCCAAAGCTTCCTTTGATCATGAGTTTTGAAGAGACACCAAAAGAAGAGCTAAAGTTCTCGCGATCTGATACAATTATTTTTATGCGGGCTGCTGCGTCGCTGTACCTTCATTGCCTTGCTCTCCGACAAAGTGACATTGTCTTGGTTCGCACGTTCAAAGTGTCTGCAGATCTCGTCAAGATATTTGGAATCAAAATGTTTCTTGAAGCTGTTGGCGAAACCTTGCAGCACTGGCTAAGGGTAATAATGCTCCACTGCGGTGGCCGTCGGGCGAAAGTAAGAATAGAAGCAACCGACTTTCTGGAGCTCGTCCTAAGATGTACTTGGGAGTCATTTGGTAGTTTCTTTCGCATTCGCGTCCCTTTGCTGGCAATTCAGACCGAAGTAATGGAACGCATTGTGTCCATTGCCGCAGCACGTTACTATCGAGAAGAACGGAGGAAAGCTACAACCCTCGACAATTTTTCAAATGCTAGCGCAGAGGCAAGTTTAGCTCCGTTATGGCGGACGCTTGATCGACTTCATCATCAGCCGGCCAGTCACAATGTTGCCTTTAAAGGTGCTTTAGTTCGGCTAGCAGTCAAGTTGAAGAAGCTTTACCGTGCCTATATTGCTGCCCGAGCTCTGTCCTATTTAAATGGAATCCGATCCCCAAAACAGCCAGAAGACAGACAGTGCTCATCGGACACAAATGCTCTGGTCCAAGCATATCGTATTACAGTTTTGCGTGTCATCAACGCATCTGCTGCATATAGTAAACAATTTTTAGGTTTCCAAGGAACATCACTTTCCAACAGCTCTGTGGCTCACTATGAGGCAGTCGAGGATGCCTTTTTGGAAGCTGCAGATGTGTTTTCGCCAACAGAATTGCCAGAGCACCGCGTGGCTTGGTTACAGATGCTAGCAGATTTTCATGGCGCGCGCAACAAGCGCGCTGAAGAAGCCACTTGCCATTTTCAAATCCATGTCACTCTGAAGCAGGCGTTCTTTTTGCACGGAAGTTTGTGGTCGAATACACCATTTCTTCCCTGGACAAACAATCACAATGACCCAGGATATGTCGATGGAGAAGTTCCGACTGGCAACCCGCTTGACCACACTTCTGACTTTGATTTCAGTGACCTTCCAGAGAGCCCCTACGGTCGACATATGGATGGTGCAGACTCTAGTCGCCGAATCTTCTACCGCGTGGCCAATTCGGTTCGCGCAAACACTGAAGACTGGGAAACGGGACTCAGCAAGACCTTATTTAGCGGATCTACGTTTGCGGCTGAATATAACAGTGTGTCTTCATGGTTGACGCTCCGAGAAATGGAAGAAAAAATGGTGGAGGAGGCAGAAATTGCGGGAGACTTATTCCTTCAATCTGGCATCATTGAGAGCAGCCGTTTTGCTTGGAATCTGGCATCGGAATACTACTCGTCCAAGTTCATGTACGCAAAGCTGAACAACGTATATGGCTGTCTCGCAAGAGCTGTAGTTTCGCAAGTGCCACCTATTGACGCCTCACATCAACAGGAGGTTTCCATCTCAATGGGCCGGTTTTATCGAGTCTATTTTCACGGTGGAGCTCCCGATGAGCTCATTGGTGCCGAATTTGTTTACAGGACTGCCAGTGGACTCAGACTGGATCAATTTGGCGAGCAGCTACGCGAAGTCATCAGGTGCATTGTCCCCGACAGAACCCCGATTCATTTACAGCTCGACGGAAGGACCGACGAAGCCTCGCAAAGAAGCTACGGGGGGTTCAGTCGATTGGGGCCTGCTCCTTTGGAGCCAGTAACGATCAAAGTGACAACCCTACGTCCTCTATTCGCAAAAGGTGCCAAAATTCGAGGTCTGCCAGAGTGGTTCCACCGCTACATCGACGAAATAGTAGCCAGAACTCCCAGCCGACAGTCGACCAACAGGCGCCGAAGCGGCCCTCGAACAGGCTTGGGAGAGATGAGCAAGATGAAAACACCTGGTCACCGCGGAAACAATTTATCCTTTGGCTCGTCTGCATCTGTCTTTGCGTCAGGTGGAAGTTCGAGTGGATCTGTTCTCTCCAGCCGGCGTTCAAGTATGTCTAAGGTAACAGACGGAGGCCGAGGGGGTCCTTGTCCTGCAAGCTCGTCCGCCGAAACGGAACTTGTTGGAGTCGATAAATTTGCCTTTCTCCAGGCTGTGCACCATAAAGAACGAATCCGAGGGAATAAGGATTGGTGGAAGCCAGCCTCGGGTGATATTGCTCGCAAAAGTTTAAAAGTTACCCAGCTTCAAGTTGGGCAATTCTTTCCCGCTTGTGTAACTCGCCAACCAGTCATTCACCGAGTCGTTTTCACGCTCAGTCCGTTGGAAGCAGGGGTGGATGCCAGTTGCCAATGGTCTTCGGTGCTTTTCCGGACTGCGGTCGCAACAAATGGAATGGCCGTTTTGGGTAAGCATTCGACGGCTGCGATAGTCTTAGGTAGCTTTATATTGATTTTTGTGCTCACCTTGCTTGCCGTTTGTTTCTCTCACTTGTAGGTACGAACCCGGAGCCTGGAATCGGCACGCACGCTGCCAAAGTCGTTGCTGACTGCATTCATTCTAGCCGAGTCAAGGAAATGGGCTTGTCCTTGCTGAAAAAAACTGGAAATGTAAAGGAAGAGGACGATATTTTTCAGAGGGCCGATCGCCTCATGGAAGATGAAGTGAATAAGTTCCAGCAAAAGCTTGCCCGATCCATTGTTGTCTTCCTCGAACTGCTACATCTGCTGATTGCTCGAAACAGAGACCTTTTGTTGAACGTCATCCAGGATAGGCGGAAAGAAACCCCTCCTCCCATGCCTTCAGCACAAGGATTTGCTCGAACTCAGTCTGCAGCCACCTCAGCTTTTCCTCCAACACACGGATTAGCCCGATCCCAGATCTCATCCATATCCAACTCGAGGGGCTTAATGCGCCCTAGAAGTTTTGATGAGTCTGAGGGACAGACAAAGAAACGCTCGCAGTCTGTCAACATGGAGGCTATCCGCAACACTACTCGCTATCCGTCCAGGGAAGCTTCCGCCGTAAGCAGTGGCGACGATCAGTCCTACTCGGGAGGCTCTCTGGCAGGTGGTGCAGGAAATATCCGGACGGATTCTGCAATCGCCGTGCAGAGCGAGTTGCAGCGAGCGTTTATTTCTTTGACTAAGACTCTCTATCCTGGAATTTCTGGTATTTTAAAGAGTGAAATGCCCCGTTGGTTGAAACTCTGTTGCCAGGAAAACTACTTTTCTCTGGGCACCTACAAACAAACCAAGATTCGTACGTGTCGCCCTTCTTCATTTGTGTTGCTGTGCGCCTTCCTTTGGCATTGATTTCGTGTCTCTCTCACACAATTTGTTTTGACATCGTCTGTTGCATTCTGCGGTCACTAGCCATCGGCGAGGAACTCTACTTTTCTTCAGTTAGTGAAAGTAATTTCCATTCGGCAGCGAGCAAGACATCACAAAATACTGAATTTTCCGCCGCTGGTCCTGGAGGCCTAGGCATAATTTTAAGGGCCGATCATTTGGGTGAAAGCGACCACCGAAATAGGGAATCGCCCGCTCCTAGTGTTGGTTCTCGAAGTTCTGCTCCTCTTTCAAGACGCTCAACTCCAACGGAGGCGTAAAATAAATTTGTATCAAATGGCTATTACCCGCTATCCTTACTAAGCTACAAGATGAAGCGCGGATGAGACGATGTATTCTACAAGTTGCGTGCCTGGTGGCACTATGATCATATTCCAGCTATTTCTGTCCACTTCGTTTGATTGCTCCCCCAAGAGGTAGTCACATCCCGGAATGTCAGTATTTAGTAAATGAATTGCTTACTTGTGGTATGTGTACAAAATTGTTTTGCATCCCTGTCCTTCATGGATGTGGTCCGGCTGTAATCAACCATGTCGCCCTTTATTGGAGTGGCAATTGCGTTGTGATTCCCCGTATTTTGTGTGCGAATAATTCTTTTGAGGTAATAGAAGAAACTCAAACTTAATTCTTACTTGCTTGTAAGACATAGTAGCAAATAAGACATGTGTTGTCACCAAACGGGGGATATGGCAACCCCGGCATTTGTTGGGCTTATGTATTATGAACCCTTATTTTTAACAGCATGTGATCTAATTACTATCTCAATGCAATTATATTAAATAATGGCCCATTGGCTCTCAATAAAAATAAAATGGCCAAGCATTTTTAAGCTAGCATTTAACAGGTAGCTGCTGAACCACTCTAATTTCATTCATTATTCGAATAAACGTAAAATATTATATGATCTCCAATCAGTTCATTATACGACTTAAAATAAAATGGTCAAGCTCTTTCAAGCTAGCATTAAACAGATAGCTGCTGAACCACTTTAATTCAATTCATTATTCGAATAAAAGAAGTATCTGTCTAAAATATTATTTGTGCATTAAAATAAAATGGTCAAGCTCTTTTAAGCTAGTATTTAACAGGTAGCTGCTGAACCACCACTTTAATTTAATTCATTATTCGAATAAACAACTTATTGGAGACCGTGGGCATTAAAATAAAATGGTCAAGCTCTTTTAAGCTAGTATTTAACAGGTAGCTGCTGAAACACTTTAATTTAATTCATTATTCGAATAAATGTAAAATACTATACGATCTCCAATAAGTTCATTATACAACTTACAACTACTAGAACTTAGCTGTAGAATATTTGAATAGATTGGACAACAAAAATCTAAATTCTGTGTAACATTAAATTATTCATTCTGGGTATAAGCATGATAAATAATATCCTGTGAATACTCAACATCCCAGAAATGGTGATCACTACTAAATTAAATCGTCAAACAAGCCCAGGTTTTCAAAATCCCGGAAAATAGTAAACACAGGGATATTCCCAACCCTGGCAATGGTGATAACACATCCGGGGCTGTGTATCCCATCTTCCAGGATATCCAAATCCCGGGCTTGTTTGACGATTTAGTGATCACCAATTCCGGGATATCATTGAAAAACTTGGGATATATTTTTTGCTTATATTGGGAATGAACAATAGTTTAATGATGTTACATTGTATTTAGATTAGCGTTGTCCAATCTATTCTAATATTGTACAGCTAAGTTCTACTATAGATGAATTAAATTAAAGTGGTTCAGCAGCTATCTGTTAAATACTAGCTTCTTAAAAGCAGGGGCTTGACCACCATTTTATTTTAATACATGAATAATATTTTAGACTAGACGAATACGTTTATTCCAATGAATTAAATTAAAGTGGTTTAGCACCTACCTGCATACCTGTTAAATGCCAGCTTAAAAGGGCTTGACCATAGTATTAATTTAATACATTTTTTTATACGATTATGAATAAGTTTACTGTAGGTAAAACAGTACTCTAGAATAAATATGTTTATTCGAATGAATTAAATTAAAGTGGTTCAGCAGCTACCTGTTAAATGCCAGCTTAAAAGGGCTTGACCATTTTATTTCAATGCATTTTTCTAGTATACGATTGAGAATAAGCTTACAGTAGGTAAAACAGTACACTAGAATAAATATGTTTATTCCAATAATGAATTAAATTAAAGTGGTTCAGCATCTACCTGTTAAATGCTAGCTTAAAAGGGCTTGACCATTTTATTTTAATGCACAAATAATACAACTAGCAATATTGGTACAATTTTCGAACCAAACAGCTTAACTACTAGTAAATATTATTCTAATAATGAATTAAATTAAAGTGGTTTAACAGCCACCTGTTAAATGCTAGCTTAAAAGGGCTTGACCATTTTATTTGTTTAATACACAAACGACAAATATTATTTGTGCATTCGAATGATGAATTAAATTAAAGTGGTTTAGTAGCAGCTAACTGTTAAATGCTAGCTTAAAAGAGCTTGACTATTTTATTTTAATACAACTAGCAATATCGGTACGATTTTCGAACCAAACAGCTTAACTACTACTAGTAAATATCATTATTGGAATAATGAATTAAATTAAAGTGGTTTCTTAGCAGCTACCAGTTAAATACTAGCTTAAAAGGGCTTGACCATTTTATTGCAATACACAAATAGACTAATACGTTTATTGGAATAATGTGCAAATGAATTAAATTAAAGTGGTTCAGCAGCTAGCTACCTGTTAAATACTAGCTTAAAAGTGCTTGGCCATTTTATTTTTATTGACAGCCAATGGGCCATTATTTAATAAAATCACACTGAGATAGTAATTAGATCACATGCTGTTAAAAATAACGGTTCATATTACTTGAGCCCAACAAATGCTATTTCCAAAAACAACCCCGGGATTGTGTTTTTCCCCATCCCAGGGCAGTTTTGGAAATCCCAGCCTGGATTGGTGACAACACATGTTTGTTTTCTTTGGTCAAAATTTTGGTTTTTGCTGGTCAAAATCTGCCACACTTTTTTAATGTAGTTTTTGTTTTTTTGACTTTGACCCGAACCAAGACGAAAAAATATCGTTTCTTCGATATTGCCAGATTTGACCAGCCGAGAACCAAACCAAAATCAAAAAAGCCATATGTTGTCACCAATCGAGGGATATCCCTACCCCGGGATTTCCAAAACTGCCCCGGGATGGGGAAAAACACAATCCCGGGGTTGTTTTTGGAAGTAGC
>Ga0210036_1001122_pt1 | contig 30381 bp, 18 predicted proteins | sample CryGeymeta201515_FD_185469 | JGI IMG/M metagenome (GOLD analysis project Ga0210036, IMG submission 185469) | Groundwater microbial communities from Crystal Geyser aquifers in Utah, USA - Crystal Geyser metaG 2015-15 (SPAdes) (version 2) | ecosystem: Environmental > Aquatic > Deep subsurface >...
CCTGTTACCTGAAGGTTGGTTTTCTCAGGACCAGATTTGATTTATTGCTGGGCTACAATGTGATGTGATCCCTATCTCCAAGACTTGGATATATGAATCAAGGGGACCAAATTAAGCCCAGGTGGATTGCCATAGGACTCAGGAGTTAGGTCTTACTCTATTAGGTCGTGTGCCTATGCCTGCTTCCTATACACACACACACCACTAGTCTCTTTACTCTAGTCATAATATTTATCTATAGTCTCCACTTTAGCTTTTTACGCTGGTACCAGGTAGGGTCTACTCGAGTAATGAATAGTAGTGCTACTACTAGCATTCATCAGTCTGATGTTGCGTAGACTACTAGCTACAGTAGCTAGTAGACCAAACTACTAATATCCACAGTAACTTCAATGTTAGTCCCGAGTACGTCCCGTTCGCAAGGCGCCGGCGCAGGCAGTGGAAAGCCTTCTTTGGTTTGAATTTTTTTTCTTGCTACCACTCGGCACTGGCAAACTCAATCATTTCGCACGACAAGTCCGATCGGGCCTTTTCCCTGTTCAAACCCCTTTCCTCTACCCTAGCCAGCTTATCGCATTGCAAACTTTCAGTCGTTGACAGCAAGTCTTGCTGCTTGGATTCAGCGAGAGAAGAAGTGGCGGCGGACGGAATAGAAACACAACTTTCCAGAGGCACACTAGGCCCCTTATTTTCAGCGTTACCATTTTGAAGGATGACAATATCGTGTGCCGTGTTGGATGGCCGGATAGAGAAGGGTTCGTTCGCAAGCGACGGTTCTTCGCGCCTCTGCCGAGAGGCTATACAACGAACGTCCGAGTAGCGAAACGGGCGAACAAGTTCGTCGTCCTCCGGAGAATTTTCCGTGGTAAAATTCGTTGTTGACGCGGACGGTCCAGTAAGAGACAACGAAAGGTTTAGCCCTCCGGAAAGTTTAGCTTCCATGTCTGGACCCGGACTGGTAAGCTTGCAAGTGCGAAGCCCCGGTATTTCGCCCTTGGATCCCAATAAGTGATGGGCATAGATGTCGCCGCTACTTAGGACAACCAGAGTGACAAGGAGGGAGGCGCTGTATGCCTGGGACGCTAGTCCAGCCTCAGCGCAATCTTCAGGAGTGAGAAAGCTTGACATGGGCATCTTTACGGCGGCCAAACCACAGGCAAAAATGTCTCGTTCCATTTTTGGCATCTCCAATATAGAACTCAGAGACAAACCGTGTTTCTTTCCAAGCCAACTCGACAGCGCGGGATTACTTACGCATTCTATGCTATCCAATTGAAATCGTGGCCCTACCACTGGACGTTGGTACAGTTGTATTCCATTGGTTCCTGGAGTTCTAGAAATGCCCAACATGGGCAATTCTACCCCAGGATCAGGACCATCCAAGGCATCACCTTCCGCAAAGGTAGACGGTTGCGCAAACAGTGTCCCAGCTCCGTAGAGCCCGTAATGATAAGGAAGGGTCGGGCTAAAAGTTTCACACTGGCTGGGTAGAGACCACGTATTGATGACTCGGACGGGATACAATTTTCCGTCCAATTCCCACATCTTTCCGGCAGAAATCGAACTAATCCAAACATGGTTTTTCTGTTCAGAATCGTTCCATACCACAGATAATCCATTGATGGAATGAACTCCTTCCACTAGATTCTCTTCCACACTTGGACTCCACTGGTATGTTGCTTCGTTTGTTCGCAAATCCACGGTGTATAGGGCTGATCCGCCTCCAAGACGAGACTGGAAAGCCCTAGTTCGTTGAGCGCGATCCCTCGTGAGAGCTGGTCGAACCCATGCTGTCGCCACTGCCCACAAAACCATAGGATGCCGAGGCATAAAAGCGATCTCAGAAATAGTCTTGAGATTGAGGATTACATGCTTAGTGATGTGGTGCTTTCGGGGAGAGGCTGGTTTGTTTCTCTTGCTACCATTGGAGTCACAACTATGAGGGGACCAAAGAAAGTGGTGAATAATGTTGCGCTCTTTCTGTCCATTCTGCGACTGTGACAATATGGCAAACTTGTATTGATAATTGGTCATCATAGAGCCATTAAATGACGGGTGCGACGTTACACTCGCAGGGGTAAAAGAAGGACTGTTTCTCGCAAAGGAACGCAAATCCAATCTTTGCAGCTCAGTCAATCGAAAAGTCCCCCAGCATATTCCTTTCACAGACTGTGGATTCTTTTGCTTGAATCTTGACGGCGTATACATTTTTTGTTTTCGAAATCCTTTGTATTCTTTTTCCAGCAAGAGCTCCTCTCGTGGTACTACCGATACAACCGTCACATGAAGGGAAGTTCTGACTAAAAATATCGAGCTCCTTTTGTTTCCGCATTGCAGGATTTGACGAATGCTGTCTCCCACGTCTAACTCGTTCATGACGCGAACCCGCCTCGGTCCATGAATTGTAAGCCCTGTATATTGGCAGTTGCGGAGAGTTTTGGGAAGTGCACCAATATTGGTGCCATAAGGTGTCATGAGCATAGATGCTGCCATAACATTCTGCAGCGGCCCAATGGGATGCAAGAGGACTAAATTGGCATGACATGTTCTATCATTTTGTCTTTTAGCGTTTGAATTCACAGCGGAAGAGCAACCTGGGCACGGGCAGGTAAAGCATACAAGACAATTACCGTATTCACTAGATGGAGTATGAGACATCCCATCGCTGTCGGGGTCAATGTTCTTTCGGTCGCGGTTGGCACACTTCTTACCAGAGGGAGTTTCTGCACCACCATTGGAATTGGCCACCGTGTCACCCTCCAATACCTCACGAAGACCGCTTAGGAGGAAAGGTGCCAAATAAGAAACATCTTGGTTCTGTTGTCTCTGATGGGCAAACGCTAATGATGCCTCTGCTCTCCTTGCATAGAGACACGGTCTGAGTGATGAGACACTCTTGTCGGCAGCATGACTTAACCATCGAATAGGTTTTTCAATCTTCCAGTTGGCCGGAAGGTAATCACTGTCGCCGTACATGCGATGCCCTCGAAGGAGAGCTTCTCGGTATTGCTGTTCAATTAAATCGCGTGGTTTGGTTTTCGATATTTTCTTTTTGTTCTGTTTCAGCGCATCCAATACCAAATCGTCCTTGCTGTCGTCCTGCAACATGGTGAATCTAGCTTCGTCCATACAGTCCAAGACGCGCGACCCAATAAATCGTTCATCGCGATTGCGAAAGGGGTCAGATAATCGCAGCCGCTGCGCCTCCATCACCAGTGGCCGGCATCCAGGAATACTCTTTAGTTCCGGTGGTTTGTAAGGCGCTGGCGGGGCGTCAGGAATATCGGAAGGACCGAATTCAGTGCCCCGGAGTTCACGAAGGCGCTCTTTATATCGTTCTTTGCGCTCTCTTTCCGTTTGAGCTTCTTCGGCCATCTGAGCCGATCGGACAGGAAAATCCATTGGATAATACCAGCGGGCCTGTGCTCGCATCCGTTGTTGCATGGACGTGTGAATCAAGGCAGCCTGGACCTTGAAGTAGCTTTGACCATACGACGAAGATGGGCCCAGGGTAGCCCATGGAGACTCTTCCTTGGAATTGGCGTGCTTATTAACAACAGCGCCATTGATTTCTAAAACATAGGGCGTGTAGATACCCGCTTGGTAGATCCGACACGGTTCCCCTAAAGGCTGAAAATAAGTGGCTTGCAGCTTCCTTTTCTGTCGACCGCTTTTTCGGCTGTTGTTTCGTTCAGATTTTCGTTTCTTTCCTTGAATATCCTCCTGCGTGTTATAAGTATCTTCTTCGTATTGCTGCGACTGCGACTGTGACTGTGTATTTTCTGCGTCCTCTTGGGTGCCTTCCATAGCTGGTTTATTTATTTTATAAAAAATAGTGAAACGATTGATTACATTATTTTTATTTGGGATTTATCACCACGATAGAAATTGAAAACATGAGGACTGATTTCTTGCTGTGAAGTCGCACACTTGAGCAATGCTTGGTTTCCAATCTTAGGAGTACTGATGGACGGCGTCAATCAAGAAGTACTAGTGTGTTCCGAACGCAGATACTGTACCATCACTTGTCGAAACGAACAAGTTTGTCATACCAAGCTTCCAAATACCAAAAACAATTGCTTTGACACACTGCATAGCCGATACCGGATCATTTTTAGATTCTCACTCGCAAAATCCTCAAGAAACCACATTATCTGAAATTCCGAACTACGAGTGTATCCATGAATGGAAGCCAACATGAACATCTTCTTGCGAACGTCCCTCGTATTCTTTTCAGTTTGGGTAAATTTCACGACCGCTGGCGCAAAAGTTTGCGTTGCAAAGAACACTGCCTGGCGATAGTCTTTACTCTGAAGGATACGAGTCATTTCAAGAGAGTATTGAAATGCCCGCACTGAAATAAAACTCGGCTCCAGCTTCAAGAAAGGACCGATGATAGGTACCACTAGTCAGTACGCTTTTAGCTTAGTTTTTGTATACGCATTCCTTCTGTATCACCTCGGATACCTGTAGTTGCAAGCTGATGTGACAGTGGTACAATATGTGCTGGAGTTGCTTCTGTCGTCGGAATTTAGGTCTACTGATCTTACAACAAATACCGTGAAGGAGAACAGTGGGGGGTCCATCATCAGTAGTCGCAAGACAGAATGATACCAGCAGTGCCCCGTGGAAAAGCTTGCCACCGAAGACCCAGACGACACTTCATCCATTATTCAAGCCTAGCTTCAAGTATTGTTTCGTGTTATTTCATTGATTATTGTTCATGGACATCGTTACGCCAGGGAGCAAAGACGACCTGAAAAAGCATGCTCTCGCCCGCGCTCTGATCACAAGTCAAACTTTGCTTGCAGGTTTCTTTATCATTTTGACCATTACATCGCGAATGATCCACCGGCATTTCAAACCAACTAGAGACTAGAAGTGAATTCAGAACTAGGTTCCAAATATCACTGAATTTGAAGATGCGCATGCAATGGCGGTTTTGTGCTATTACCTACGTTCACATGTGCTATATGGTCACATATTATAGTAAATGACAACAGCTTGCTGCTGCTATAGCGGTAGCTAATCCTCGACCTTCCACATTTTCTTGAGCATTTCATAAGCCCGTGGGTCATGTTCTTTGATCTGTCGTCGGTTGAAAGGATACCATTTATTGAACATTTCATCGCTGAGCATATTTGGCTGCCCTAGAAAGGCAGCCGAAAGCTCTGCAAAGTACTCCATACAATTTGTGCAGGCATAGGCTTTAGCCATTGGACCTGAACGCAAATCACGAGGAAGGGAAAAGAGAAAAGGGATGAGCATGACATTGCCATAAGATTCACGTTGCGCGCAAATATTCTCACCTTGAGAACCCTTCACACGAACCCAATCATAGAGCCTGTCTTTCATGGCTAAATCATAGCATTCTTTGATTTCCTTGTTGTTATACCCATTTTCGAGACATTTATGGTGGTATGCATGCGAGAATTCGTGAATCAGAACGCCTGCTTGGCCCCAGTGGTTGAGACAGTCTTTCAAGTATTCCGTACTATCGTATAGTTCAACGCATTCACACTTTTCGACGTGCATAAAATTCTCTTCGAGCCACTTGGATTCGGGATGGAAGCACAACCCACGTCCTTTAATGGGACAGACCTCTGGACCCCATTGAAAACATTTGTTGACATAGACGGGTGTGTTCTTTTTGAGGAAGTCGCTTGCATGTTTGGGCAAGCATTTGGCGGCACATGCCAAATCTTCTGCGAATCGCTTTTCTAGTTCCTTATTTCCATTATGCCAATTTTCTTCCAAGAATACCGGCCACCCGCCTAAAGTTGTTTTTTCGTAGTTTTTGTGATTTGTTTTGATTTGTTTGTCATCCACTGATGATTCTTGGGAACGCACAACCCAACATAAATCATCGAACTCATTCCCAATTTCATTTGAAGACGACGAAGAACCTCTTAAGTTCTTGCTATTTTTAGAACAACAGAGCCACGTTTTAGTCGGCTCCTGCGAAATAGTCACAAGATGGGCATAGGTTTTGCTATCTTCGTTTTCATCGCAACCAATGGTAATAGGTTTATATCCTCCTACTACATACTTGGGATCCAAAGATTTGTCCTCTTTAACCTTTTCGGCGTCATCTCCACAGTATGCAATGCAAAAAGAATGACCCAGATTGGTGTTTTCAATGTGATCCAAAGCCGTGACTGGCCCTTCTATAACTTGTGCTGGTTGGAGGGTATAGAAGTGATGGCATTTGCCATTTTCGGCGACCCAACTTAGCAGTAGCGGTAGCTTGGAATTGTTCCGAAATCCTACTCGCAATCGCTTTCCTGCTGGGTCAGAATTGAGCTGGCTTCTGGCAAAGGCTCGTTCGGCCTGTGTGGAAGACCATGTTGTTCCAGGGCTATTCATGTTGGAATCGGATGGCTGAAAGAGCGGAGCCACGACTTGCTGGAACCAGCCAGCTTTGCCCATCGTCTGTGTGTATTGTATCTTTTGAGTGTATTTTGAGAAGAGACCGCTTTCGGCATGCCATGTATTTATGCATGCCAACATCAACGTTGCAGTGGGTTGTCGGTCATTCATAAAAAAACACTAATAATCTTGTCAAGATTCTTGTATTTAGGGTTAAAGACAGATAGCTCCAAAACGACCTGAATAACGCAGACCTCATCAAGACCTCACCACCTAGCTAGTAGTAGTCGAGTACTACTAGACTACCAAACTCCGATCTCTCATCTGTCAAAAACACCCCTTACTACGGATGAAATTGAGCAGCTACTTCTAGAGCTACTGGGCTGCGGGCTGTCAATTCTTTAGCATTAAAGTTGCAATCTGCATTAGGCATTGGATCACACGCCTGTTTTTTCGTGTTTTATCTCATAATTTGTGTAGTTCTCGGAGTAGGACTCAATTTCGAATTGGTGGATAGAAATAGAGCAAGAAGTATAAAGCGTGCTGAGCAGCGACGATCTCCGCTTGTTTTGAGTAGGATGATGCTCTCTTACTCCAAATAGAAGAATCTGGCATCGCATGTAACTCGACACGGCCTTGCCAAGATCCAAATCTTCGGCGATCGCATCAACCTCCTAATCGAGTACTCAACCACTTAGCTTGTTGTCCTCTTTATCCATCTGATTACCAAAAGCAGCGGTTGCTTCGTTCGAACTCCTCAAGTTACTCCGAAGGGAGAAGGGCTCAATGTTCCAACCGCGTCATGGACATTGTTCCAAAAATCAATAGTACTAGTACTACTACTACTAGTAGTACTACTAGAGGAGTACAGCAAGCTACTCCTCCTCGAGTAGCTTCGTTCTGTAGTGCACAAAAAGATAAACCCTATCGTATTGAGGGATAAGCAAAGATTTTCAACCGGAGGTGCGCGCCAAAACTGATTTTCAAAAACAATGCAAAAAACAACAACAACATACTTTTAGCTTTTAGCTAAGCTAGAGAAGACACGGATAGACATTTAGTAAGACTTTCCACGTGCCGAAAGCCATGTCACCTATCAAGCCCTTCACCCACCAGGAGCCGCCGCCTCCAACGCCAAAGCATAGCATTGTCGCTCCAACCACTACAACGATTCAACAACAGCACCAACAACAACACCAACAACAGTACCAACACAACCAGCACCAACAACAGTCTCACATGTTTTTATTCGACAACATTCCTCATGGCGTTTCAGCCAGTGATGGAGAAAACAGTACATTTTCCCTACCAAACGTTCCTTCTCCTCTTTCTGAGCCCTCCCCGAGTATTGCAAATCTTCCACCGACAATGGATGCAGCCACCATGCCTCACCACTACCAGCAGCAGCAGCAACAACAGCAACATCATCGGACACCAGCATCTTCCTATCCTCCCCGCAGCCACCGCAATGACGAAGAAGATACGTTCTTCGACGACCGCTCCTTGGAGCAGCGAATACACCAATCACTGCAGGGGGGACCAACGAATAATAACTACACCATGGTAAAGACAACCCCTGCCTCGGTGCCAATTACACCGTCGGCTCAAGATTATGAACGACTTGGTTGGACTAGTGAAAGTGCCACCAGCATTCGTCACCAGCAATATCTTCAACAACAACGACAGCACCAGCATGGTCAAATCCCTCACAATACTCCTCGTACAACCGCTTCCGCCGCTCTTTTACATGAAGAACAAGATCTTGTTGAAACCAATGACAACATCGACGCCAACATGGACGAAAAATTGATGAGCCATCGTGCTTCCATGGCCATTCTCAAGCTCAAGACAGATCTCCGGAATTCCATTCACCAGACTTATCTCTTGCAACAAGAGAAGGACGCATTACAAATTAAACTACGAGACTTGCAAACCAACTTGCACTCTCTGCAAGATTCAAAAGAGGCCGCCGACCAGCGTCTCCAAACATTGGACAACTCCAATCGCCAACTAGAGAAATTGCAACAAGAATCAAACCAGCTTTTGCAAACCACCAACCAACAATTGCAAGAGTCTCAGCAACAACAAACCCAACAACAATTCCAGTTGGAAACGTTGCAGAAAGATTTGACTGCCTCGCGAAAAGAAAATAAAGAGTTGTCAGAGCGTTTGAAAGATTTGAGTACCTTCAATAGTAGCACTGAAGGACGGCTGACGCGACTTCGCAAGGAACTTGATGCCGCCCTGATAGATAATAGCTCCTTCCAAAAGGAACTCGCAAAATTTCAAGAACTAGCGATCGAACGGGAGCAAAGTCTCAGGGAGCACCAAGCCAAATCACAGGCGGATCTGGAGGATTTGACGGAACAGCGCAATTCGTATTTGCAACAAATTGAGCAATTGGAAGTAACCATGAAATCCGCCAAATCACAGAGTGACGACCGCATTCGAGAATTGGAATCGCAACACCAAGATTTCAAGCAAAAATCCGAGGCAGACACAATCGAACTGATTCGATTGCGGACAGCTTTGAAAGAATCTAGTCAACAATCTACCAAGGCAAACTTCAAATCGGAAACGCAGAACACAACGCTGCAAAAACAGCTGGAGGCGCAACAACAAACCATTTCCGAATTAAAGGCGGAATTGGAAGAGGTCAATGAATGTGTTGAAAAGCAAACCGAGCAACTTGAAGTGGCACAGGAACAAGTTCAGCAGGCCCAAGCACAACTAATGGCAACGCATCGGCATTTGCCTCATACTGTCACATCTACCAGAAGCGATGTGGGAGATTCGATTCTCGATCGATTGGCCCGCATTCGGGATGCTGCCGATCGAGCCTCTCTGGTTAAAGAGCATCATCGCGAAATGGCCAGAATGCGGGAAGACTACGAATCCAAGATCGCAAAGTTGAGCACGAAACTCAACCAGCGGTTGGAGGACTCCATGTCGTCCACCAAGATGGAACTGCTCGCCAAGCATACAGTGAAGGTCGAAACTCTGCAATCGGAATATGAATCCAGATTGGCAACCCAGGCAAAACGTCACTATGAAGAAATCAACACGGTACGACTATGTCTTCTGTGAATAGTTGCTTGTCGCGCTTTGTTTTCTTCGTTTCGTTGTTCTCATTCAACATTCAACATTGCTCGCTTCTCTTTAATCATTCAATCGCTCAGTTGAAAGAAGAACACGCCAAAAGCTCCAAAGTATCTGAAGCATCATTGTCTGCAGCCATGTCCAAGTTGACAGCTACAAAACACAAATTGGAACGCGAATTTGCCAAGCGAGAACAAATTCAGGCAACGATCCACCGCCTGGAAAATCAGATGGTTTCGGAAAAGGAAAAACTTTCTAGTGTCCACCAACAGGAAGTGAAAGAGTTGAGATCAAAATGGGAAGCTGAAAAGGACGTCTTGTTAGTCACTATTCAGCGGGAATGCAATACTGTCTTCGACGAAAAGAGAAAGAGGCCCTTGTCAGTCACAGATAAGGCAGGCAGTCCTCGATCCGTCGACTATGATTTTTCCAAAACCGATACCAATATTATGCTCGCGGGTGATCTTTGTGGCGAGGATCTACTTGTTGAGACCGACAGTATTGCCGAGGAGGTCAAGACGGAAAGGAAATCTGCTGTTTATTCTTTCAAAGTGGACGAAGAGTTGCGAGAGACGGAAGCATTGGTGCAGAGTCTACTGGGCGCGAAGAAAGACGGGGAATAACTTTCTATGCTCTAATTTTTTTACTAAAGTATTCTGTAGCTCAATCTTGCATTACACCAATTGTATGAAGCGGTAGATTGCTGACGGCTGTCGCCACTGCAATGCGACGCTGCATAGCACTGTATCCTCAGGCAATACGATAGATTAGGTGGTATCCAGAATCCGTGCTAACAATCCCAGACATTTGATCAGGCTGCAGAGCAAAGGCGGCATCCTCGAATGCCTTTTGCATGTCCCCTCGTCCAAAATCACCTAAATCACCCTTGTTTTTAAAGGAACTGCAATCAGAACGTTCTTCGGCGTACTTGGGAAAGGCCGTATCCACACCTTCAGCAATGATTTTGGCTTCATATTCCTTAAGCTCTTCCATGGCGGCCTCGGGAGTAAGGGTAATGGTCTCGTTGGTTCTTCGCGAGACGGGATTGCGAGACCCCGTGTGCTTGATTAACAAGTGTGCAGCTCGGACGGTCGACATGGTGATGCTAATTTGTTGTTGTTATGTTGTCTGGTGGTGCTGTATGTGAGTACTCTTGAACTCGCCAGCTCTACTCGTACATCACCACGTGCAATTTGCATGGAATCCCGATTCAGCATGTTCGCGACTGAAGCGTGAGCGTATCTTATTATTACTATTATTACAAATAGCTAGTCTACTCGTAGCTAGTAGTCTAGTAGACTGCTAGAAGTAGTAGACGAGTAGTAGACTACTACTCGTAGCTACTAGTAAAGAAGACTACAGTACCTAGAGAGCTACTACTACTAGACTAATCTCTCTACTCTCTAGCTAGCTACTAGCTACTAGTAGTAGAGTACTACTAGAGTAGCTACTAGCTAGCTACTCTAGCTAGCTAGCTAGCTAGAGTAGCTGGCTACTACTACTCTAGCTACTCTCTACTAGAGTATTAGCTACTACTACTACTACTACTATCCTACTCTAGCTAGTAGTAGCTAGCTAGCTACTCTACTCTAGCTAGTAGTAGTGCCAGCTCTAGTAGCTACTCTCTAGAGCTAGCTAGTAGTAGTAGTAGTAGCTAGCTAGTAGAGTAGTAGTCTACTACTGGGCCATTTCCACCTACTGTAAGTAGCTCACCCACTCTAGCTAGAGTAGAGAGAAGTAGTAGTAGTCTAGTAGTACAACGTTTTCAAAAAATAAAAATAGTAGACTAATCTAACATTTTTTATTCCATCGTATTATTATTATTATTATCATCATTATCATTCGAGTATTTTTTAGAGTATCTAATCGGAGCAGCACACAAAAGGGGCAAACTTCGTGCGAATCTCTTGCCTGCTCTATCCGCTTATCTATTAATTGGTTCACCGCTCCACACATCACGTATCACCCACAACGCAAAGAATGGACGCCTGGACGCTCAAGCAAAGAAATTTTGTCGTCACTGGTGGCACTAAGGGAATCGGACTGGCAGCCTGCAAAGAGATCCTGCAACATCACGCGGCTGGGCTGATCGCTTGCTCTCGAGGACCCCCGACAGAATCGTTTATTTCCCTGCAGAAAGAGTACCCGGACATTCCCATTCTCCATATCCAATGTGATATCGCAACCCCCGAAGGTAGATCTACCTTGGTGGGCACTACAAAATCCACCTTTACGTCCCTTCATGGTCTCGTCAACTGTGCTGGCACAAACATACGAAAAGACATAACGGAGCAAACCGACGAGGAATACTATACCATGATGAAAACGAATATTGATTCGGCATATTTTTTGTGCAAAGGATTTGCCGATCAATTTGATTCAGACGGTGCGACCATTGTCAATGTGTCATCAGCTGCCGGAGTGCAGAGCTCGGGAACTGGAGCGGCCTATGGGCTCAGTAAGGCGGCATTGAATCACTTTACTCGCATACTGTGCTGCGAATGGGCAAACCGGAACATTCGTGTCAATGCCGTCGCGCCCTGGATGACTATGACTCCAATGCTGGAGGATGCAGTCAAGAAGAATCCTACGCAGTTGGACAAAGTAAAGGAATGGACTCCAATGCGTCGATTGGCACAACCAGAAGAAATTGCCCGGCCCATTTTGTTTCTATGTCTCCCTGCAAGCTCGTATGTCACGGGACAAGTTCTATGCGTGGATGGGGGGCTAACGGCGCAAGGTTTTGACGGACCTTGTGTGACTCCTTAGTGAGTGACTGTCAACTTCAAATATTATCAAATTTAGGACGAGTGACGTAACTGGTCTTATTTCGTTAGGAAATCTTTTAGTTTAGCAAAGGCTCGACTTCGATGTGAGATCGCATCCTTATGGTCCTTCCCCATTTCGGCATACGTCTTGCCTCTACCTTCATCTGGCTCAAAGATAGGATCCCAGCCAAAGTCGAGCTTGCCCCTGGCGGGAACAATTTTTCCCATTGTGCGTCCATCAAAGATGTGAACTTCCTTTCCAGGACCTTCGCAGTAGGCGACGACAGTTTGCGCGTATCCAGATTTGTCGTCGTAGTCTGAAATCATTTTGTTTAGTCCATCGTGTCCGCATTTGTCGAGAAACCATTTGATGTAGGGCCCTGGTAGTTCTTTCAATGCAGTGAAACAAAGGGATGTGTCTTCTATAATAACAGCACCATTGATGATCTCAGCGGCAGCCTTGCATTTTTCCGTGGCAATATTTAGGGGGTCACCTTGTAGCTCGGGCAAATCAATTTTAGCATTTGTCAATGAAAAGTCTTTTGTAGTGTCGGAAAACAAGATTCTTTGAACTTCCTCCAGCTTCTTCTTGTTTCCTGTCACAAAGGTTATCACTTTGTTCAGCTTTTGGCGTTTTGAAAGAGGTTCAGGTCTTACTGTGAGAGAATCCTGTAGCTCCAAAACATAGTGATCTGAAATGGTCAAATCACCGCAATCTATCACATCATTTTTCTCCGCATTGCTGTCATAGCCATCACAAGCAATATAAAACAGTCGATTCGTAGCTTCTCTAATCTTTGCTCTTTTGGTGGTATCATTGAGACCCCAAACGAATTCTAACACTTTCCAAGCTGGTTCGGAATGCAAGAGTAAGTACTTGTTTTCAGGATTTTGTTGGTATGAGTAGGCACCTAGTGTCACTGAACAAGCTAATCGACAGGCAGTCAGCAGCACTAAATGCTCCCGCTCTGTTTTCGTGAGAGGATGGACGGAATGAAAGCCACGTAGAAAAGCAGCCGCTGCAGAAAGGGCACGGCCTGACTTGCCATACGCCGTGAGCATGGCATACGCTATTGCGACACTCACATCCAACACTGTCCAACTTTTGCAGTTCAATGGTAGATGGGTTGAGATAAAAACTAGGAGTGAGATAGCACAGATCATTTTACGATATGTTTGGATACCTTCGTCATGACGCCTTGACAAGAAAACAATGAATCATTGATTCGAAAGGGACATGATAGCGATGATATCCAACGGGGCTTTAATCCGCACGGGCTGAACCGATGTTTCCTTTTGCTCGTCGAAATGAAGTCGCCAGCATGGTAGAGTAGCACCAACAGGCCTCTGACGACGTGAGTCATCAGTCGACCGTGTCGGAACAGCCAGGGACTCTAGTTTGATGAGCCAGAGTGCATTACAAACATAACACACAACAAAACAAAACTCTCAAAAAAAAAGTGTTAAAATCATGCGCCTGCGACTCTCTTCTCCCTACCTTTCGACAGAATCACCAAAGTCAATTACACCCGTCACGGTAAAATTCTTATCCATCAAAATATTGGCATCGTTATAATCACCATGATTGATTCCTTTGCGCAATTTATCGGCAACTCCCGATTGAATAATATCTTTATCAAAGGCGTCCAAAATCGATTGAATCATGGTTCGACGTTCAGGATTTTCAATGCAGTGCAAAAATCCTTTCAAGTCGCGGGTGTTCTTGCCATCCCATTGATGGTATCGCCTGGCAGCAGGATGATCATCCGAAGTCAGGATTTTGAGGTTGTGGTGCATTTTCCCCAAAAAACGTCCTGCATCCGCCAAACATTCAATGGGTAATATTCTAAGGCTGGACATTGTTATTCCATCCACCCACTTGTAGACACTGATGACCAGTTTGCAGGGGCTATGCTCCTTGGAAACGACAGGCAAATTCACTGCTAGCATCTTGTTGTTTTTGCTATCTGGAAATACGGGACGCGAGACCGAAATGTCACTATTACCTAGGGTATTCATCACTGCGTATTGATAATGGATCACCGAGTCTTGCTTGTTATCGTCCATGGCTTGACAGGCATCTTTAGACTCAACTCCATTGTGGACCTTGACGAGAAAGTCCTTGCCATCTATTTTCATCCAGTAGTTGCGATCGTCATAAGAATCGAGCTCCTTGACAATCGAGACTGCTTGAGAATTACTGCTGCATGTCGAGGAAAAATTCTGCTGCACATGATGAATAATTTCTTCGTTTGAAGGTTTTGGCTTTAGCAGCTTTCGTAGCTTCTCGTCGGACATATCGTCCTTGGTCATGTTGGTTGATTGATGTTGGTCGAGTCAGAGTAGATGCTAATATTATGCTATCATGTTCTATGCCAATAGTCTAGTACGAGTGGCGGTAGAATTATCCAATGAGTACAGTACAGTCCTTGTATTGCGTAGTATGTGAAAGCTTCGCCCACCTTTAGATAATCGAGAAGTACTCGAGAGTTCAGCACAAGATCTATTATACCATGGTACTGGTACTGGTGGCACTGGTGCTGATCATTATTATTTTTTGTCTTCTAGAGTAGACCTAGACTAGTAGTAATTACTAGCTATTAGACACTACTATTGGAAATATTTTAGTAGAGTGATAACTGTCCTTGCGTATTTTCGAATCATTCCTTTCGTCGGTCGCGCGATGACGCGCGACCGACGAATACTCAAAACCACACCAGGCCAGAATAAAAATAAATACCATAATAAGAAAATACAAAAATCTGAAAATAACAGATGAGACGTGGTACAGTACACTGTATATATCCCTATTTCAATCATCTGTAGAATTCAGCTAATCTTTCGCCAACAACATCGGCAGTTTCTGATGTCGAGTGTCGAGTTACTCACACTGATTCTTTCAGCAAAATACCACCTATAATGGCCTCCTTTGGATTACAAGCTTCTTCGGCTCCAACAGCATCAACAGAGCCGATTGACGCTTCGACTCCTTGGCTTGCTGCTGCCGATGGAAAACTAGCTCTCTTGCAATCTTCCCTGACCAAACTGAATCTTTCCGTTTCAGCCGCCGACGAAAATGGCTATACCCTCCTGCAAGCCGCCGCTTCCTACGGACAAATTCCCGTCATGAAGTGGATTTTGAGTCAAGCAGCTTCAATTGGTGGACTGGACGTGAACGCCGCCGACAAAGAAGGTGATACAGCCTTGCATTATGCTGGAACTGCCGAAGCTTGTCAATTATTAGTTCAAGGTGCTCAGGCGTCCACCCAAATCAAAAATGCTCAGGGCAAAACAGCACTTCAGATCAAGCAAGAGGAATTGAAAACCTTGCAAGACGACGAAGACGAAGATTCGGACAGTGAAGATATTGTTACGTTGCAGAAACAAGTGGCTTACTTGTCAAGTTTGTGATGCAAAGTGACATGTGCGTGCCCAAGTTAGATTCTTTGAAATTTCCGTCGCTGCCACGACGCCATAGTGGACTGCAATAAAGGTGGACACTACCGTGTACAGCGGAACTTGTATTCCCATCCATGCATTTTCAAACAATCGACGGCAGACACTCCGACGGGAATTTTGAGTGAGCACAGTAGTTTTGGCCCCCAGCATTTTTCGGGGAGCAGGCTTCAGTCAAAAAAATTCCCGCGGCCAGCCAACTTGAGAAAAGAATAATTTTCTTAAGTCAATTCGTGGTCATAGGATACAGAGTAGTGTGCTGCTTGGCATTTTGACACTGCGGGTCGGATCAGAAAAGAAATAAACCGAAATAGAAACGGAATTGAAGGAGAAATGCATCCTGCCAGGCGACAAGTGGTTCTGGTCTTTGCCATCACCTATATTACTGTACAAGTAACATGATCATTCATCGTTGTTCACAATTGTACTTGACCTAGTTTGGCAACGTGGTAAAATTGTACTCCCAAGTCGCTGCTGCTGCTCAAGCACGCCAGGAAAAGATCTGTGACAACCTGTTAAATTCGTTCCTGTACGTTTACACGTGCTTTCTCGGGCTGGTGTCTTTTCCATCATCATAATGACCGATGACGGGCATAGCACATATTAGTCAGAGCTCTTTGAGTAGATAGCCTACCAAGGACCTTGCAGCACACACGTCAGCGAAAACTCGTTGGCCACAATCAACCAACTACAGTAAAAAGCATCCAAGCGACTCTTCCTTCATCAAAGCGTGAAGCCAACTCCGCTAAAAAAGACCGAAAGATTAAATAATAGTGACGATTCGCGCAATGTCTCTTGGTCTACACAGTTACTGTGGCAAAAGAAATGCCTACAGAAACAGTCGAACTGCGAGGATTCGTTCTACGGGTACGTAGCTAGTACCACGGCTGTCACACTTCGGCCTACAGAGATTCGTATACTAAATTTAAAGCAAGTGAAACTGTGACTGGTGATTTGGAATCTGTGGTAGTAAGTTCGTGTAGAATCTACGTTGCGCGACTACAACTCTTCCCAGCTGCCGTCGGCTAAGTTTACTTCAGCTCCTTTTCCTCCTGCTCATTCCTTTGAGAGATTGAAGCACAAGACTTCGTCTTCACTTCGGTACACATCAAGAGGCTGCCTCTTTTGTCTATAAGCAACCTCCCATGGCCAACCTTGTTTGTTATCAATAACCATGCATCCTTTGAAACCTACTCCTCGAAAAAGAGGTGTGCGATATGTGAACGTCCGCCTTGCCGTCCCAGACGGATCCTCTCCTGGAGAGGTCATAGATTATCTTCAGTCCAACAACCCTTTCAACAACAATGTAGACCCAACGGCGAACAATTTTGCGGCCCCAGCAGCGAAGACCTCACCGTTAACCACCTTACATGCGGCGGCTCCCCTGCCGTTCACCTTCCTGCCCGTCGTCCCCGATGACATGGGCAGCAGTATCCACGAAGGAACACCACTCTCCACCAGCAGCAAGAATGATAATTTTAACCAAACCCAAAATCGCACGTTTGCTCCCATTAACAATAACAACAACCAAGCCTTTTCACCCGCTCCGTCGTTGTTCTCGACGGACTATGACTGCCGTAAAACTGCTGCCTCACCTTCCATGACGAATACTACCATGGACAGTAGCACGAGCAGCTTTGGTCGAACAACGACCCCAAGTCCTTCCAACCACTATTATAGGCGTACTGCCACACCGAGTCCTAATTATTATTCCGCTTTAGGAGGATTTGTTTCTCCACTCGCAATTCCTCCAACCTTGGCCGAGGAAGAGGACACTACGCAAACGGTTGTCAACTCTCGGTACGCCAATACTTCGCAGCAGCAGGAGCAGCAGCAATCACAGGACGTATTCAACAACAGTCATAGCTTTACATGTATATCTACGCCTACTAGCACATCTCGGAAGTGGCAGTCGCCTTCGTCTCCTGCTTTGTTAGCATTTGCCACTCCCACTATTGCGGCCTCGGCCATTACGAGGATGTCCACTACAACCAGTACGTCACCCAGCACTATCGGTAGCAAGAGTGGTAGTGTGATGACAAAAAATGGCAGCAAGAAATCTGCCTTCGCAAGGGAAGACGATTCGGTACGCAAAACTCGCATCAAGACCGAGCTCTGCATGCATTACGAGAAAGGGAACCCGTGTCCTTTTGGTTCTAACTGCACCTATGCCCATGGACAAGAAGAATTGCAAATGACCAAATTGCTCGATCTCCATCGAGCTGGGCTCATCGATGTCGAGACGTACCGGACCAAACCATGCTTGACATGGACTACCACGGGATCTTGGTAGGTTGCTCGTCGATGTCCAGGACTCGATGACATGTTTTTAAACATATTTACTATTCTATCTATTGATACGCTTATTCGTTCTAACCACTTGTCATCTACCTGCTTCCATGTTTTACTTTTATGCATTACTGCTATTCATGGCAGCCCCTTTGGAAGACGTTGTGCCGGCATCCACGACAAGCGAGCGACAGGAGAACATGCCTCGTGGCTCCCTCATACTGAAACGCAGGGCAATACCATTGATACCGATATTAACGTGGAAGGACTGCATCAGAAGCGACTTTATAGTCTGCTGTACGACAATCCCTTTGGAAGACAGTTCTCGTTGGACTTCGACGATTGGGAGTCCTTATACAAGCTCGTGTGCAACACGACAGATAAGTCGACTAGGCGCCGTCGATGTAACATTGCCCAAATTCACAAGGTGGGGATCGCCATTCAGATGAAGGGTCCGTCTGATTGGACCTATAAGTTCCGACCGCAGCATATCATTCATGACGAACTTTGCATGGTTTTACAGAAACGGGCCTTCAAATTGAAGGACTCCGGCGACGTTCTTGAAATCCCGGTAACCTCCTTCAATCCTCGATCTCCCAATCAGGTCGTTGTGCGCGAAATAGCCTTTGGCCCCGACTGTGATCCTTCCGTCCGCAACGTAGCTTTGTGGTTTCACATCCAAGACGATGACGTGACTGTATGTACTCCCCAGCAAGCCAAGCGATACCGCTGGAAACGTGGATTGAACAACAACAGCCCCGAAAAGAAGATAGCCAAAGAACGAACCCAAACGTCTGTTTTTGATCATTTAGAGTGTTTCTTCATGGTGCGTCCTGACGACCGAGAAGCCTACGACTTAACCAACCGTATCCTTGAGCATCGTTTAGAGGTGCTTCGCTTCGAACGCAGTACGAAAAGTCTTCGAGAGCGCAGCGAAGTCCGGCTTCGTTTGGAACGGGAAGAAGCGATGTTACAGACCCAAATTGAATCGCAAATTGAATTCTGGAAGCGCTGGGCTTGGCCCATTAGCAAGGGTCGAGAGGAAGTGAACGAGTCGACTCCTGTACCTGAGGTTGACGCTAATTATGTCATGTCGAGTGAGACCGCAAAGAAGCTTCTTGCGACTCATAAAATATGGGAGTCGTTCGTGTCCCGCAACACCAATTGTTCTAGAAAAATTGAGGGACGCCTGTCCGTCTTTCAGCGTCTTGCCGAGGGGCAGGCGATTGGTTTGGATCGCTACCTTCCGCATATCAGATGTGTCGGAGGAGTCCAAACTTTGAAGCAAGAAGCCGAGCTCTGTTGGAGATCTCTACTCCTGCAGTCGTCCAGCAACGAATGGGGTCTGGTCCGAGAGCACTTTGAGAATTCGCGCACGAAGAAGAACATTTCTCTCTTGCAACAGCTAGCAAAGTAATACATGGGTAACTACTGTACAAGAAACAACTTGGAATTGCTAGCCAGACGGTCTTGCATGGACTTGGGAGAGTGTGCCTTGTTCATGAATTCGCATGATGAATCATGAAATAATGATAGTATACTTTGCACTCACGTGGTATTCTTTTATTTGAATGTATTTGAAGATGATAGCGTTTACATATGCACATATTTTATTGACATCTTGGACTCTGCGTAACTATTGTAAAAGCATTTGATACCAGTAGCAAGAGAGCTAACAGCCTCAGCACTCGTGTATGTAGCTGCTCCGTTGGAGTACTCTCGAGAGTCTACTACTACTACTGTAATATCAAGTAGCAGCTCAACTAGACTAGTCTAATTAGGGATTTAGGCTTTACTTCGACTGTGGTTTCGTTGAGTCACGAAAGTTCATGACTGGCCCTTTAAACGTTGCTTATATTATCTTCATGACGAATATTGGATACCTTGTTGTGGCCTCGCCTCGTCTCTGCCTGCTTCCTCGTCGAAAAAACATCGTATCATCATAATCATATAATCAACTTAAGGTACAGCAAGATGATGAAACTTGGACTCATTTTTGCCGTTGCCACATCGGTGTTATCTGCCGCAGATGCAGCCACTAAGGTATCTGTCATTGAACTTGGAAAAGGCGGCGCCGTTCGTCGAGTTGATGAAGACTCCTTTAGCAATGTTGCTAGTGTCTCCTCCTTTTGGTCGGCCCTCCACTCTCCTGGCCGCAAGCTTCAGCATGCAGGCATGCCAGTCGTGCCTGATCTCTTTTACAAGGCCAGTAACGGCATGGTTATTGCCTTAAAAGGGGGCGTCTTGAATGAAATGCCCTTTGTATCTAGCTTGTTGTCCGAAGTAGACAGCAATGGAGTGGTTGGCCACCTTGATCTCGACGGTAAGAAGGCGGATGCGCTTTTGAATAAAATCCGGGATGCCGACACTGTAGATGCTTCACTGTTTACTTCGAGTTGCAAAAGGCACGCTAACAGTCCTGGACTCACAGGAATGGTAACAGAGGTTCATTCTGGCAAGAGTTCTGATGTTGATAACCAACTCCACACTGTTTTGAAAGCTCTCGATCAAGAAGCCACCGACGCTGGCAAGACCATTGTCTTGCACCTTGTTGTGGAAGGAGAAGATGGTAGTGTTGGCCGCCGCCGACTCTTGTCTCGTCGTCTGGAAGATGAGGGAGAAGGCGAAGATGGCGAAAACAACGGCGAAGACGGTGGTGAGAACCAGAACGAAAATGCCGACGGCAATAATAACAATGCCAACAATGTCCAACAGAATAATGGTTACTATGGATACGTATACTACAACTCTAACGGTGAATTGGTAAGCACGCTCCTTGTGTGAATGCCTTGTCTGGCTTGATGATTGATTTCCAAAGGCAGGTTGTTTCCTTACTGATACTATCTCTTGCTTCACTCATTTTTACTTGCTTGCAGGTAACTCCCTACAAGACTATGTTCCAGATCCAATACTTTAATGTGGTTTTGTGGACAGCAATCGGTCTGACTATCACTCTAATCTCTACAATCTATTTGATGCTTTACATGCCACTCATGCCCGATACACTTCTCTTTGGAGAATCGGCCAAAGTCATGGGCGACGACTAAGCTGCACAACAGGTCTCGCCTTCCATTGCTGCGAGACTACATTAGTTATGTAGTCCATTGTAGTTTTTGGTGATAGCCAGGATAAATCTTGAAAATTGTTATATCCATCCATTTTCCTTGCGAATCAATCATCTTTGTACATAGCCTAGCGAGAGCAGTAGGGCTTTTAGTTTGCAACAAAAAGCAAAATTATGTGCAGCAGCGGCAAGTTGAAGCTTCTACCAGGCTGGCACGCTGAATCTACTCTTCATTCAGCGAAGGCCTCTTGGCAACGTCTGACCAAAAATAATTTTCTCGATACTTGTTGGACTGTTGTGACAGCTGTCGTCGAATTATAGCAACATTGATGCGTCAAGAGATAGAAAACTTGTAACGAATTGATCCGTCAATGGCCTTGTCCTGCAAAGTAATACTTGGCGAGCAACGAAACGTAGAGGCAGAAAAACATAATATTCAAGCTGGAGAGCAACGAATTTGTCAAGCTCATTCAAATGTATGGGCACAGTTTTTCCGAATCGATCAAGAGATAAGTTGAAACATAGCAGTTTGCGACTATTTTCCAATTTTGACAGCTAGCGAATATTAATAGCATGGTACTGGTAGGGTACCTGGTAGCTAGTAGAGACTACTTAGCCACTTTGGAGACTTTCAATTATCATTTATTTTCGTTCAATCGTTTCAATAATGAAATTCCCAACAGTTTCTTTGGGGCTCTCTGGACAGATTACAGACCACCCCTTTTTACACTACTAGCAAATAAATGACTGAAGTAGACACTGCGAATGCGTGCGTGCCCGACCGCCTACCATGGTACCTGGTACTTCTAGCTAGTACTCCGAGTAGTAACTTGTGGGCCCAAGGAGGTTTTGATGACCGCAAGGATAGCTACGTGATAATGTTATATTATTATTAGGTCAACAAGAAGACTTAATAACTGTATAACTTGCGTAAGAAACAACACAGAAGAGCAACAAACTAGCTCCATTTGTTGCATATCTTATCTCTCAACCTGCGATATCCAGATAGTATTTATCTGCAAGTAGCACAGACCGGCAACATGAGCGGCGAAGACATCATGCAGACGGAGACATCTTCCTCGGCCGAGCAGGAAGCCGTTGTAACTCGCTTCGCTCATTTGATCGGCACCGTACCTCCTGTGGGGTTTGGTCAAGATTCATCATCGACCATGAGTGGTAGAGCCAGAGAGGCAGAGTTGCTCAGGTGTATATCTGATTCTGTAAACAACGATGCCGTTGTTTGCACACTACCATCACTCAGTTTAAAGGTGACCGAGGAGTGCGACAATCCACTACCGGCGGTCGGGCAGCACATGATCAAGTCACAAAGCAAGGAAGGACTGAAGCCAGTAATGGAGGCATCAATACTGAGTGCAGATGAACACGACAATCAAAAGGAGTTTAATGTAGCCCAGCAGCTGGCGGAAGCAACGTCGTGGACCAAGTCATCGATAGTCTATGCATCGGACGCATTAAACAAGAATCTTGCCGAATCGTTTTCCAAGCTCGTCGACTCCCGGGTGAAATCATGGACCCTGCTCATGTTCAAGAAGTCTCTAGCATCCGGAGACAACGGTGGTCGGGCCAATCTCCTGAAAATGCTTGCCTCTTCCATTGCCATCTCAGCTGTCAAGTCATCCTTCCGGACGGTGCCTCTTCCCGAGAGTGCCAAAAATGAAGTAAAGGAAGCAGATGTCATTCTTCCACTCCTATTTGAATGCGTCTTGAAAGCATCTGTGGAAGGGCGTTCCGAATTGGTGACTGTACGAGCCCCCGGTACCATTACAGGTAGGTTGCATTTACTCCGTAGTTCCTTTTTTTGAACCAGCAGTTCGTTTCATCATCCTCATCCCATGATCTAATCGTTCCTTTATTATTCTCCTTCTGCATCATATACGAACAGGTAACTTTGCAGAAGATAACCTAACAGCCTTGTCCAGTGCTGTCATTCAGCTGGATACAGGAGCATTGCTGAATTCGATGGTCGATCAAGCCCGTATGGCCGTTTTCAAAACGGTCGCCAACGTTACGACTGGGATTTCGAACACTGCTGCTCCGAAGCCAGCTGCCGCAAAAGCCGCTACAGGTATGTCGCAGCTCCCAGGTGGATTCAATAGCTCTTTGCGGTTATCGAAAGACGCGGCGACCCAGTCACCAGCTCTGGCGAAAGCAAGGTCATCAGCATTACGGCTGAACACAGTCTTGCAAACAGGAGGGAAGACAGAACATCCTACTGGAGTTCGAAAGAATCGCTCAGTACAATTCGATATTGCCATGCCCCTGGCTTCCAAGGGAATGGAGCCGTCACTTTCTAAGAAACCTCGTGTTGGTGCCGACGAAGGAGCTGCAACGGCGAATCGCCTAAAGAGCTTTAAATCCTTTGGTCGACCGCACGCAGAAGACAGCTCCGGTGGACCACGAAATGCTACTTTTGCAAACTATGGTCGTCAGCAAATCTGGGGACGCGACGGAAAACTTGCCAACCATCCAATGCCTGTCAATTCTCTGGAAAAGCAACGATTAGAGCAAATGGGAGAAAAGGTTACTGGAAGCGTCAATGCAACCTTTGGCGCTCCCTCGGTTTCAGCTTCAGCACGTCTACACTCTGCTAGTGGTCTTGGCTTGTCTAGAGATGTGAACAACAGTAATAACAGCGGTGCTGGTGTGACGCGACTGCCGAGTAATTTGCCGCGAACTGCTACGGCGCTAGAAAGTTGGCTGATGAACGCCACAGGAAATTGATTGTGTGGATGTCGAAAAGGCCTGCGATTTACCTCTCGCCGCACATGCAATGACCCGCCCTGTGCAGTGCGTTAGATGATGCATGAGCGAGTCTTGAACACGAGGTAGCAATCTAGACTTGAAAGAAGTTGAGTGTTTTTTTAGGGGAGGCTCGACGTAGCTGTTCGGCATGACTCTGCGACTTTAATTGCAGCCTAGCTATCAGCCTGTTCGTCCATTCAAAATCGCCCGCAATTTTGTTAGTTATTGATCCCCGGCTCTGACATGACAAGGCGCCTCCTTTTCTGTACGAAAAGTGCCTCCTTTTCTGTACGAAAAGTAGTAACTCAATGACAAAGCAGCATGCTGGTCCAGCATCTATCCCTTCATGCCCCCGCTTTCTCGCACTCCCAATAAGTGGAAGCAGTAAAAATAACAGCACAAGTACAAGCAATTCATAAAAAGCACCCGCCAGTTATAATGCCTACTCTGTTTCGCTGTTTCCATTTGTGAGGGATGAACGTGAATAGGATTTAATGTTTTCAGTCAGCCCAGTGGCAGAGGAGTCTGTCTAGCCTCTGCATTGAAACAGGCACAGTATTCATATATTCACCGCAACTTGTCGATCTAGCACTGCTCTACTGCTTCGTTTATAACACCACTATCATGCCTTGACCAAATTTTGCTCGTTACTTGAATATACAATGAAATATCGGATTTATTTCTGATATTATCATATCTTAGTCAACTCTACTACTAGGTCTACCTCATCAGAACTCACCAATACACCTCTCTGTTACTCTCCAGTAGCTGGAGTTGACTACTACTACTGTAGCTACAGTAATATTCTACTACTAGTAGTACTACTACTCTAGTACTACTCCTAGCTACAGTAGATAGAGTACGAGTGGTAGTAGTAGTAGCAGAAGAATATACTCTGGACGCACACCATGTCTAGTTTGATTATTAGTACTACTAGCTAGTGGTACAGTAGAGTACGTCGTACTGTAGTACAGTATTTTTCTTTCACAGTGGTGAAGACAGAGGATTTTATAACAAAACCACACACTCGTGCAACAAGCGTATCTGCATATCTGCATACATGCTCCAGCGGTCCGGCAAGGACAAGGAACCCAGCCAACAACACGGCAAGACCAGCCATACCCTTTAAACTATTTTAACAATTACTGACTTGTGTTGAGTCAAGAGCAAGATAAATTATGAAAGAATGCGCTTGCGCCAGTCAATCAACGTCACTGCCGCCGCTGTTGTCTTGTCACCTTTGGGAATCCGTTTTTTTTTTCCAAGTTCGAGAATATCATTATATTAGTATGACCTCCTCTTCGAGATATTCCGTAGACTATTCCGCGTGTCCGGCTTTGATGGATCTCAATGCTGTTTCAGCTGAGCCTCAAAAAGCGATGCGCCAGCAACAGTTTGCTACTCAGAACCCCAGTAGTAGACGACGAAGAAGAAAAGGTCATCATTTCTCCTCTCCATATATATTTTGGATTGCAGTCTCTCTGATAACTCTCCCGCTTGTTACCGCTCAGGTTGTACCCAACACGACGGAAGCCCCGACCGATCCAGCGACAGTGGCCCCCACAGACTTGAACGCGACAGAAGGCGATACACTGGAGAACGAAATATTCGCGGACAGTCCACTCGACAGTGGTACCTTGACACTTGCTCCCAGCCAATTCCCTAGCGTTTCCCTAGCATCCGAAACAATGGTACCAAATTCAACTTTGCAAGGAAACGAGATTGTCAACAACGCGACGGTACCACCATCGATGACACCCACAATGAGCCGAATTCCAACAAATCTTCCATCCAGTTCTCGGCTGCCATCCGAGGCTCCTTCTTTGTCTCCTATGCCGTCCCTATCGTCCGTACCAACTTTTGCGCCATCTCTTACGCCTACAGCTATGCCTTCGAGCGGGCCTAGCAGTATTCCTTCTACGTCTCCTACCTTCAACAATACCGTCACAGCAGCAGCTACTTTCGCTCAGAAATTCCAACTACAATCGCCGGAAAAATTTTTCAACGATAGTGATCAAGCAGCCATTCAGCTAGTGATGGAAAATTACACAGGAGAATTTGCGGAAGGTACAGTGGATCAAGTCAACACAACCTTTACGTTTGTCGATCAAAAGTCATCTCTGGCGCAGCTGACAATTCCTCCACAGCCACCTAATGGGCGATTGCGCAAATTGCAAGATTCACAGGACTTGACAGATTTTCTGGATTCAAGTGCAAATTACATCAATACGCTGACCTACATCATGTCGTATAAATCAGACACGGTCAATGTCTCTTTATATCCAAATGACTTTGAAAATTTCATCAATTCTGATTTGAATCGTTTAACAGAGGATCTCAATGCCGTTGGAGTTGTTGTTGTAGAATCCGAACCAGCATCCAGAATCTTTACCCAGACATCGCAACCAACAGTTTCTCTTTCGCCGAGTTCCCAGCCCACTGCAGCACCTACGATTTCGGTCCCTCCTTCGGGCGCTCCTACATCCGTCCCCACCAATGCCCCTACCAACGCCTTGACTAAGTCTTTTACGCCCAGCACTGCGCCCAGTAACGTTCCTACAATTATACCAACACTGGCTCCTGCAAGTGCACCAGCCAGTACTGAAATCATTATTATTGCCGTTGTTGCAGTGGCAGTCGTCGTTGCTGCGTTGATTGCCTTGTTTTGGTTCTTTCGCAAGCGCAAGAAACAACAGGACTTGTTCATTGCATCTCAAACGATGTCCAACCAAATGCAGCAAAGCGAACGAAATCGGTATTCTCCATCATTTCATCGTGGAGTGGATGGAAGTTGGAATGCAGCACTTGGGAAAGTACCACCCGCAGTACATACTGCGGAAAGATTAAACTACAGCCCTGCCGGAAGAATTGATGCAGAGGGATTGATTTCTCCGAGTGAATCGTTGGTTTCAAACCAATCGCTACTCTCGGCTGGCTACTCTTTGGGTGGTGGAGATTCCGGCGACGAGGTAGACGCGACACCAAAGTTGCAGGATGAGTTTGATCATTTCAAAGATCAAAACTTGGAAAAGATGCGCACTGACGTCGAAGGTAATCTCCCTGGCTTTGATGGCATGATCAGCCAGGCATTGACCAAGGCTTTCCTGGACGACGAAGATGAAGCTTTAATGGAAGAGAGCGAACTGATGTGGGGGGGCAGTGACACCCAAAAGGGTTCGGAGGTTGAGGCATCCGCTCTTTGCGATGTCACAGATTGGCTGAAAAGAAATGACAATGTATCGCTTGTTGGGAAGTAAGTTGGTGTGCAACATTTGGTATGGTCGCCAGTCGTCATAATGAAAGTGTACGGATGTTAACGACTTGTTCGTTTGTTGTTTTTTCTTTCTCTTAGACAAACATTTATGCAGGAAATGCTGAACAAAATGGTGTCCAGTGTCCGACACGGTGTCCTAGGACCAGACGATGCATCGAGAGCCATCCACGAATGCGCCGCACTGCTCAATTTGCAATTAGCCAGTGAGCTGCCAGTGACAACTGTCATAATTACAGGAATGCGAAAAATGGCAACCGCAACCGATGTGCGCAACGCTTTCAGAGAGTTTGGAGAGATTGAGGACGCGGCAGTTGCATCGAAACAAAGAGGATTCGGTAAGTGTTTGAAAATCATGATCTGCTTTTGTTTTTCATTTTGCTCCTGGACTTTTGCTCATTGTCTTTCCCTAACAACATTTCGCACAAAGGATTGGTACGCTTTAAGAGCCCCAAGGCTGTAGACCTGGCGATGCGCAAATTTTTAGTCGAGGAAATCGTTGTTCAGGATGTGGCCGTGCAGGTCAAGGTCTTGACGCCCTCCGCTTCAAGTAACGGTGCTTGACTCGTGAAGTAGGATGGGGTATCATAAATCATAATACCTTCAGTTTTAAACCTAAGTGTTGAGCACCAAACTAATGTGATGCTTGTACGATCCCACAAAAGATTCAGCTAAAGGAAAGCATTTACTTTCTTGATTCCTTTAGCATTTGTCGATCGATGGTTGACATTGTAATAACTACTGTATACACTTTGTTTTCGCCTTGAAGCGTACCTTAGCACTAAGCATAGAAGTCTTCTTAAAATCTACTCATCTTCTTTTTCTTCTGATTCTTGCTGTTGCATTCGAAGCAACTCTGTGTAACGCCCTCCGAGCCTCAATAGCTCTTCGTGAGTGCCGCGTTCCATTACCTGACCTTCGTGCAGCACGAAGATTTCATCACAATCGACGATAGTACTGAGTCTGTGGGCAATGAGAATGGTTGTAGTGTTCTTTCCAACATCCTTGATATTTTTCATAATGTCCATCTCGGTTGCACTATCGAGCGAAGACGTCGGTTCGTCAGCCAACAAAATTGGGGCTCGCTTCAAGATGGCTCGAGCAATTGCCACTCTTTGCTTCTCGCCTCCGCTCAGCTTGAGTCCTCGTTCGCCCACTACAGTATCGTATCCATCTGGAAACGACAGGATGGTGTCATGAATTTTTGCTTGCTTCGCTGCCTCGACAACATCTTCCCATGGCGCGTCCAAATTGCCATATTGAATGTTGTATCCTATACTTTCATGGAACAATACTGTATCTTGGGGAACAACAGCAATGGCGCGACGTAGGGACTCCATTGTGACATCCTCCAGAGCGTGCCCACCTATCGAGATCTTGCCCGAGTCCGGTTCATAGAATCTGTAGAGCAGTCTCAACAAAGTGCTTTTACCTGTGTGTCGCGGTGAGGAAGTGTCAACAAAAAACAAGCGCAAGGAAGATAAAGGCAAACATAATTCAATACTCACCACATCCAGAAGTACCAACGAATGCGACTGTTTTTCCGTGTTTAATTTCTAAGGATGTACCCTTCAAAATCGATCGCTCTTGTGCAGCCGTTGGATAGCTAAAACGAATGTCTTGAAACGTAATATTGGTTCCCATGGTGCCGGGGTTGTATGTTATAGCATTTTCTTTGTCGACAATCCGAGGTTTTTGATCCAGAAGCTCGTACATGTTTTCCATATCAATCAGCGATTGGCGAACTGTCGAGTAGACGCTACCAATGAAGAATAAGGGTACAGATAACTGAAAGAGCAACCCATTCACCAATACCAAATCTCCTGCAGTTGCTGTCCCTTCAAAGATCTGTTGAGTCGTCAACCACATTACTCCCGTCAAGCCGAAGGAAAAGATGACTTGCTGACCAAAGTTGAGCATACTCAAGGAGCTTTGCGTCTGCAGCGCAGCTTTCTGAAAACCCTTGAGACTCTCTTCGTATCGATCACCTTCGTGTTCAGTATTATTAAAGTATTGCACCGTCTCGTAGTTCAAAAGAGAGTCCACAACCCGTCCGCTGGCTTGATTTTCTAACTTGTTCATGTCTCTACGAAATTTTGCCCGCCATTGCGCCACCCCGAGGGTAAATCCGATGTAAGAACCAACTGTCCCCAAAACAATGAGCGAATGCTTCATGCCAAAAGAATAGGCCATCAATCCTGTTACCAGAGAGACTTCCAGCACCGTTGGTCCAATGTGAAATACCATGGCATTCAAGACAAAGGTGATGCTCCGATTTCCTCTATCCAAAACTCGGGAAAGCTGTCCAGTATTTCGTTGCAAGTGAAATTGCATATCCATTCTGTGCACGTGATCAAAGCTTTTTCTTCCTATGCTACGAATAATATCTTGAGCGACATGTGCGAATACGGCATTGCGTAGTTCTTGTAATCCAGACGCAGACGCTCGAGCGGTTCCGTATCCTAGCAACAGAAGAATGGGTATTCCAGCAGCTGTGGCAGGATCCGAAGCAGCAATTTGACGTGCCATTTGTTCCGATGCGGGAAGGGCATCAACTAATTCCTTAAAGATGTAGGGTACTTGGATGGTGAGTGCCTTGCCTCCAATCATGAGTCCCATGGAACCCATGATGCGCTGTTTTCTCAGCGTTGCTGCCTGCATTGCCTTTGTATCTTCCTTGTCGGGGTCCTTGGGCCAGAGAAAATGCAACAGAGTCCGAAAAATACGAAATTCAATTTTGTCTTTTAGTGTTCCCAATGATTTAAATTTCGGCTTCCCTTCGATGGCCTTTCCTTCATCATGGTTCTTGCCATTATCCAGACTGGCAAAGGTCCTCGTGTGAGAATGGAGCAATAGTGGAGGAGCTGGTGGTGTTGAAGGACACCTACAACAATTACTACCATTGCTAGTACAAACAAGGCTAAATCGGGAGAGCGGCTCTACCGTTCTCAGTCTCTTGCAACCATTAAATGGTGATGCTTGGATGAAGCGGGCCACCTGCTTTTTAGTAGCAAACATGGTAATCTGGTTTTATGTTGTTCGAGTGAATTTCATTGTGGAGAGCTCCAGCACATTGCGTAGTATTATTTATTTTTACTGCGTGTCCATCTTTTCTTCTACCTGGTAGTATTTTTTGAAACTCCATTCTCTCATTGAACAGGGATAGGGATATTGGACATGCTACGGAGAACGCTACCGCGTTCTCTCGACTATGCCAGCTCTCTAGGGCCACGTTTGGCTAGGTAGGGTGGTTTGGAGAAACTCGGCAATTTACTAGGGCCGACCTTGTCTCCGTTCCGAGG
>Ga0210036_1001124_pt1 | contig 30369 bp, 17 predicted proteins | sample CryGeymeta201515_FD_185469 | JGI IMG/M metagenome (GOLD analysis project Ga0210036, IMG submission 185469) | Groundwater microbial communities from Crystal Geyser aquifers in Utah, USA - Crystal Geyser metaG 2015-15 (SPAdes) (version 2) | ecosystem: Environmental > Aquatic > Deep subsurface >...
CCATGCTTGGACTGCCAGGTGACACAGTTGGACCAGCTGTTGAAGGCTTCAATTTTGTAGGACCAGGTGTGGTTGGACTGGCACTTGGACTTCCTTGAGAAACTGTTGGGCCTGGTGTTGATGGAGGTCTGATAACTGTCCCTATGTTTGTGCCCTCATAAGATGGCTTTGCGGTTGTAGGCCCCATGCTTGGACTGCCAGGTGACACAGTTGGACCAACTGTTGAAGGCTTTAACGTTGTTGGGTCAGCTGTTGTTGGACTGGCACTTGGACTTCCTGGGGATACTGCTGGGCCTGGTGTTGATGGAGGCCTGATAACTGTTCCTATGTTTGTGCCCTCATAGGATGGCTTTGCAGTTGTAGGCCCAATGCTTGGACTGCCAGGTGACACAGTTGGACCAGCTGTTGAAGGCATCAGTGTCAAAGGGCCAGCTGTTGTTGGACTGGCACTTGGACTTCCTGGGGATACTGTTGGGCCTGGTGTTGATGGAGGTCTGATAACTGTCCCTATGTTTATGCCCTCATAAGATGGCTTTGCGGTTGTAGGCCCCATGCTTGGACTGCCAGGCGACACAGTTGGACCAGCTGTTGAAGGCTTTAACGTTGTTGGGTCAGCTGTTGTTGGACTGGCACTTGGACTTCCTGGAGAAACTGTTGGGCCTGGTGTTGATGGAGGCCTGATAACTGTTCCTATGTTTGTGCCCTCATATGATGGCTTTGTGGTTGGAGGCCCCATGCTTGGACTGCCAGGTGACACAGTTGGACCAGCTGTTGAAGGCTTCAATTTTGTAGGACCAGGTGTGGTTGGACTGGCACTTGGACTTCCTTGAGAAACTGTTGGGCCTGGTGTTGATGGAGGCCTGATAACTGTTCCTATGTTTGTGCCCTCATAGGATGGCTGTGTGGTTGTAGGCCCAATGCTTGGACCGCCAGGTGACACAGTTGGACCCACTGTTGAAGGAATCATAGGTGAAGGGGCAGTCGTCATTTGACTGGCACTTGGACTTCCTGCGGGTACTGTTGTGCCTGGTATTGATGGAGGCCTGGAAGCAGTGCCATGGGATGCTGTTGTTGGATCCTTAGGCGGTGTATAAAATCCCTGATGGCTTGTTGGAGTAGCACTGGTGGGAGCTTGACTTGGACTTCCAGGACGCACAGTTGGATCAGGTGTTGTAGGAGTTGGACTATTCGAGGGCACTCCTGCCGCCGGGCCATCACTGGGGCTACCCGGAGAAACAGTGGGGCTCCGGGTTACCTCAGCTGTTTCTTGGAACGAGTCATTGACTGGAGGCGACGTTAGTCTAGTGACTCTTCCAGGGCCTTCTCCTTCGTAGCTCGGTCCGCGGACGACGTGGGCGGGTGCCGTGAAATGAAGAGTTGGCTTCGCGGCTGGTTGCGTGGTTGGCGTGTACCGATCAATAGACGCAGGCGCACCCCCTCCATATTCTGATGGAGGAGCTGGGCTTGGACGAGGTGAAATCTCGACGGTCGTATTGAATGTCGGGGATGGTCTTGAAGGCGATAATGATGGGGCCTTCTTAATGTTGGTAGGATTCCGAACGACCCTGCCATAGTTGTTGTATGGCTGCGGTTCCTTGCGCTCTTCTGTTGTCGGAGGGCCCCCGAGTGGCGCACTGGGTACGTCTTCTTCTGGCCCGGTATTTTTGGTTGGTTCCTCGGATACGGATGGCATTTCAGATGTACAAAAGCGTCCATCTAACATGTTCCCATAGCAATCATCTCTCGTTGGTTCCATTGTTGCCAACGGGGTTTCTCCGGGAACCGAAACATACCGCGTGTACATTGTAGACTTGGCTTTCTTGTCTTGCATCAAAAGTCTGTGGCAATCTGGATCTTCAGGGTCGTCAAGACATTTCATTGGGAGTGCCAATTCTCGTGCCTGCGCTCTGTTTTTCTTCAATCGTTGTACACTCCTTGGATCTGGCACCGGTGGACAAAACTTAACCCTGACAGGATCATCATAATCGCAATCCAGAATCTTGTATCCCTGATCTCGTCTAAAGCTTCGAGCGAAAAACTCATAGAAGTCCACACTGTTTCTGCTCAACATTTCTTTCAGATTCGTCAAGAACTTGAACGGTTCATCGTCCAAGGAATTTGAAGAAGAGGATTCAGCAAACGCAGTCGGAAGCATAGTGCATAGAAGTACGCAAACCAACAGCATGGAGCGCTGCTTTGCTTTCGTCTTGGATACGTCTGAACAATATCGCTTCCTGCTGCTGTTCCCTGTCATCATATCTAATTGTCACCCTCAATTGCTCGACACCAGAGCGGCTAACAGACTTGCACGTTTTCAGGAAGATGGTTTGAAGTTTGAAAGTCAACCTACAATTACTTCTACGACTCCAAGAGCTTGTCTTGTTAAACAAGTCGAAGATCGAATATGGAGCGTGGATTCCTCAGGAAAAATATCTTCTCGAAGTGCTGTGTAAGGGGAAATTTGGCTCTTTTGGCTGATGTTGTTATCTTGTTTTTCAGCTAGCAACAATAATAATCGACCTTTACTTGCCACTTGCCAGATGTTGGATAAAAATCTTGCTCGTCCCATCATGAGCGAGGACCTGGCATGAATGCTAAGAAGCAAGAGACATTGAGACATGCGAGGGATAGTACAAAAGCACAGTAGTATTTATTTACTGCATTGTTTTGTGGGTGCCGGTGCGTCTTCGATCAACCCTAAGTCCAAAGAAAAGAAACCTTCTCGTCAAGCAACAAACTCACTACTGTAGTACTAGCTAGAGAGTAGTCTAGTGTACTATCCCTGATAGGCAGTAGTAGCACTCGAGAGGGCAGCTATGATACTACTCTCAAAGAGTGTGCCTAGCTAGGTAGATAACAAGAGTAAGCCGAGGAGAAATCAAAGTGAATCGAAAGCAATATCTTGTAGAAGGAGCAAGGGGGCAATGAGCTAGCCAGACGAGCCAGAATATTTTTTGGATGTCCAGAAACCAACCAATGACAAGCAGCCATCTCCGGCAAACTTTGCAGTAAAACCAATAATGTGGGGAATCAATCTCATTTATTTCCAATTGAGGGCTCCAAAATTGCAAGCTCTCTGTTTAAGCATCATACAAGAATTGCTGCTCTTCTTCGAAAATCGTCGCGGAATACTATCTTTGTTTCTACAATATTTTAGATTACGCTTAGTCGTTGTGTGCATTCCACTTCAGGTTAGTAACCGTCATCCATATTTTATTCTTTACCGAGTCGGTGCATAAAAATGGCAATATGCCGCGCCAAGACCTTGGCCGCATTGACATCCTCTGTGGTAAAACCTCTGTTACTGCCAGAATTAAATTCCAGCACCGCTACCACTTCGCCCTTGTTTTCCCTGGACAGAATGGGAGCACATAGAACATTGTCGTTTTCGCTAAGCATCGGTTGTCCTGACTGTGCAGCCCGAACGGCCAGCGAGACAACAACATTATCAGCTTTTCCTTGTCCCTTGTCATTGTCCAAGGATGTTAAGGACGGCAAAAATTCTAATTTTGTTTTGCCTTGGTGCAATTTTTCGTGCTGTGTCGAGAACTGTTCGGCAGTGGACATGTGTGCCAAGTGAATGATACAAGTTTCGCAGTTACTCAAAGCGCCTTCCCTGCTGGAAGCCGTTTCCATCATCATATCATTCAGAACCGCTCGCAACTGAAGGGCCCGCTCCGCTCGTTCGCGGGCTTCCAGATCCATGAAGAGCAAACACGATGCTCCTAATCCGCAGCCCAGCGCGACACCGCAAACAGCACCCAGCAAGCTAACGTTTCGACACACGGTCAATCCTCGCTGTGCCGCGGTGAGAGTCGTGGGCTTGATCAGATTGTACCGGTGCAAAAACCGTTCGAGGGATCCTCCAAAAATGACGCCACTGACATCGCTCACTACTTGTCCGGCTGCTGCAGCCGTCATGGTGGCTAATCCCAATGATACACCTAGTGTATTGTCGATAAATTGTCCAGCTTGAATCATGACGATGTTATCCATGAAACCAAAACCTATCATGGGAACTGCCGAGGCTGTGAACAGTACCTTCAGCTGGGATTTTGTTGGTTTGGGAACAATGCTAGATGTTCCTCCTGCACATTCCTTCGAGGCAGCTTGTTGATGTTGCATAGAAAGACCAGGTGTCGGCTGCTTCTGCTTTTTTGACGAATGAATCGTCCGTTTGATGGTAGGAGGAGCGAGATTTATTCTCGGGCGATGCATCAGTGCAGCCAAGGCTTTCGTTCGCATTATTGTTGTTGTCGAGGCATGCATTATCGTTTAGTAGAACTTTTGCATTGAGACAGAGCAGCTGATAGTCTGAAGTCAGTGAAAATGCAGTACAAGAGAAGTGAATTAGTCTGGTGCGGAAAGAAACTTGATGCAGAGTATCATGTATGATATGCAGATGTATGTGTGTGCTACTAAACTACTCTTATTAGGAGCCAAAAACGAGTGGTCAGAATGCATATCATTCTCATCAGAATTATTTTGGAGAGTGAGGTGGTGTGTTTTCTAAAACCAAGATAGATACGGTACAGTAGTTTTGATGACCTCATAGAAGTCGTCCTGGGCACATAATATTTGATTGGGCAGGTGTGCTCCTTGATTAATGCCGAAGGGACCATTATTTTCATAGTCTACCTCTGCTCAAAGCATCACAAGAATGCACTAGAATTTGCTTTGTCTTGTTTGACAGTGTCATAATTTTTCAATATTTTATAAAAAAATGTTTTCATCCCTGCCGACCCACATCACGGACTTATTCATCCCCACAAATGGCTTCTCCCTGGCCCGCGGACACTTGAGCTTCAAAGTCGTAGCGCACTGCCTTTGGCAAAATCCGTGGAACTTCCTATTTTTCTTAGTATCGGGCCCTTTCTAAATTCCTTTTATTACGATGTATTCAAGGTGGAAATTTCGTTGCCTAGCTAGACAACGATGGAACCATTTTATATGACTACTACTACTCTTCACTATTGAAACCATCAAAAGCCTTTGAGAAAGCTCTTTTCAAATTATATTTGATGAAACCAATGTTTTCTTTTGGCCGCCAACAACAAACACACGAAAGTACAGCTGCTAGTCTATATCAGCGCAACACAGACCCCGCAGACGCCAATGAGCCTGCGACTCGTGGAGCCGTAGCATCGGCCCCACCAGGAACAGTTGACGAAGTTGACCTTTACGCCTACTGATTATCAATTCCACACTCCGTTGCGCTTTGCGTCAGAAAGGACGATTTAGAAAAACCCGAATGTATCCACAGGCCCGATCCCAGGAATGCCGACACTGAAAATGTTTGATTAATTGGCAGAAGGAAAGAAAGCGTATCATACTATTTGTATAGCTCTACAAAAATGTTGCCACCCAACGAAATGCCGCTTGGTAGCCTTCTCCTCGCAATACTGATATCCGAAAGGCTGATACTTTGTCGGGTCCGTGCATCCGGCTCAACTCGTCGTAATTCATTTTTTCACATATTTCTTGCGATGTAATGGCGGCTGGTAAGTCACACTTGTTGAACAAGACAGCAATAGGAATACCCTCTACCAACTTTTCTCCAATCAGCGCATCCAGTTCAAATCCAGCTTCTTCCATTCGGCTGGTATCGGTCGCGTCCACCAGAAACAGTACTGCGGAGCATTCGCAAACATAGTCTTCCCAGATGTGCCGGACAGCCTCGTGTCCACCCAAATCCCAGGCTTGGAAGGTCAAACCTTGAAAACTGAATTTGTCAGATTGGTACGGTCGATCTGTCGGCGGAAAGTGTTTCACATCACCCGTCCGCAATCGATGTAATAGTGTGGTTTTTCCAGCATTGTCCAACCCAAGCAGCAGTAAGGTTCCCTCCTTCCCTCCTCCCAGTCCCAATGAGTCAAGGAGAGATTTCCAGATGGTATTCCAAAAATTTATCAGTATGGATGCCATGGTATTGTGTATTGTGTATTGTTGTTGGATTGCGCTCCTCTGTTTGTCGGACCTTTCCTGTCTTATTGCCTTATTGCCCAACCTACTATCCACTGTGGCTGCACTTCTTATCGCAGAAAACTTATTCCTATCAGTTAACTAATAAAACTATTATTTTATGACTCCAATGGTTTGACCAAGACGATGTTAAAGTCGCTTCAAAAACAGTTAACGAAACGTGTTGCTGTAGGGTCTAGTGCGTGAAGTAAAAAAAAACTGAGTAGACTACAATCGTGATGACATCTTCGACAGGTGTGCGTCAGATGCTTGCAGGTCCCATTCGTTTTCCGCGTACTGGTAAATAAGAGCGAGACCGAAGGACTTCAAAAAAAAAAAAGCAATCACAAGACGTCCTGCGACCAAATCCCAACCAGACACGCTATCCACGCGAAGAACTTCGACTTTCCAAGCGCGTAGTGGGTCAAGAGCTTTCGGGATATTGTAGGCAGGTGCATTCTGGATTTGGTTTGAGAGATCCATCGACGGATTGCCAAGGTACTAAGTAATCCGACACAATCTCAGGAAAAAACTGGCTGCATTTTTTAAATTATCTTATAGCTGATAGACTTCGTTATCATTCTAAATTTTGAGTAGCAACTTATAACATTGGTCCTCGTGTGCGTGGTAGCAAACTTCATGTTTTCATGGACTCCCCTCTCACCCTTGTTTATGTGCAAACCCAATCGCGTACATATATTATGATTGCTTTCAAAATGAAAAATGAAAACAGGAGAACGCCAAAGGCACAGAGGCTACCAGATGTTTGGCATTCTAGTAGTGACGCAAGAAATCTGTCCACTGATCCTTGCCTGACTTGGCATTTCTTGCAGGTGCATATTTTGCTACGATTCAAGCATTCCAATTGATCGGTTGCCTTTTGAACCATCTGAGAGGTAAGAAGGCCCGCCCGGAGGACCGACGTGACAAGATCCTTTTGAGGATCCAAGTAGCCAGCAACGATATGTGCCTCTAGTTGCAGTAGAAAAAAATGAAGCCCCTTGTACTGTGCCTCTACCTTGCCGGCAATTTTTCCGAGGGACGTGTGAACCTGATCAGGTGCAGCCCCCGCACCATCGGAGAGCTCCTTGATGGACACTATCTTGACGCAGTCTTTATAAAAAGCCCGAAGCAGATGGACTTCCGCATACTGGATATGTTTGAGGGCAAGATACTCAAAGGCTTTCGGAATGGATCTGGAGTAGCTCCTTTGATTCCGAAAGGTTCGCAATGCTAGAAATGCTTTATTAGGGGAGCGTCGAAGTGACTCTCTAGCGAGCATGTAGACCTTGGGGATGAGTCCAGGAATGATAAAGTATCCAGCAAGATGAGCCAGGGCAGCCATAGTCTGGAATCGCTTCTCTTCCGAACACCAGGGCACATCAGGAATATCCAGTCGCCGGTCTTTGCCATATCGTAAAAAAGTCATCAAAGCTTGTAAATGCATACCATCGGAATCGGGAAAATTCACTACATAATCCGTGTCTGCAAATCTACCACTAAACAGAACTTGAAAGTAAGGGCTTGTCTGCGCCAAAAGGCTTGGGTTAGCAACCAATTGGCTGTTGTCGCTGCCCTGTAGGAAGACAGTTGTTGTGGGATGTGTATGTTTAGATAGCCCAGTCGCAAAATGATCTGGGTTATGCAAAAGACCTTTTTTGTTGATAATTGAATGAAGTAGTGTAGTATCGTCTCCTTTGTCTAGCTTTCCGTCCAACTCTAGATGAATAGTTTTGAGCGAGACAAAGTCCCGCAGAAAGTGCGCCAAAGCACGGATACCACCAGGAAGGATCTTTTTCACATGCAGATTGAGTTGAGTGGGAGGTTGGCGGAAACGTTCCAGTGACCGTGAAAGGAGTTTGATGGCCACGGTATCCAATTGGTAAATAACGATAGGCTTGTCAACATCAACGAGCTGGAAAGCGACGCACTTCTCTTTGTTGAGAGGTTCCAAAGCTGCCAGAAAAGTGTTCACGACTGTAAGAGAAATCTGTTGACGAAATAAAGCAATTACTTTGAGCTCAGTAATATCAGAAGAAGCATAGTTCAGAAGATCTGCGGCCTGCATGAAATCGAGACTGAACATGTCCAGTTCCAACTTTACTGACTGAATATTTGGATTGGATTTTGTTGATTGGAGAAGTGCCAGGGAGAACATCAAACTGCGACTTGGAGCTGGAGTCAGCCTGACATCGCCAAGAGAAACTAAAATTTCTACCGTCTTGAGAGCATTGTGTGACCTTATAAATTTCAAAAGAGCGCTGCGATTCTGGGGGCTCCACGACAAGCATCCAAAAGATTTGACTTTTAACGTTTCTACATGCAGCGAGTCGGACTTGGACAGGCACTCAGTAGAGATGGAGCAGCTATCGCTTTGGTCCAAAGAGGCTGGCGGCATAGCACTTTGATGCATATAACTTTCTGATCTCGGATCGACTGGCAAAGTGTTTGCACAGAAAATGCATATTTTTTTCGTTACGAGTCCTGAAGTTGTCGGCTAAACTGGCTAGACACTAGAATACAAGAAAAAGAAATGCTTGTTCTCCGCCGCTCCTTCTTTGCTGGCTGTAGTCTGGAAATTCCAATTCTTCTGTGCTGGCCCTTGAAGATGACATCCACTAAATTACAGAAGATTTGACGAAGGACGGTGTTGTAGGGAACAGAAGAAATAATGAAGAGGATGTCTCGTATCTCGTATTAACTGGACTCGCAATAAATGAAGATTTTGAACATGTTGTTGTTGTTGTTGAAAGCTGTGGTTTAGTAGAGGCTTGGATGATCTCATGTCAAAACAAGTGTGCGTCTTTTTTTATCCCTATCCTTATCTTCGCACTACTAGTGTACTAGAGTACTACTACTAGTAGTACGTCGCCAGGAAAATAAATCAAGTCGTCGTTATTCATTTTTTTATTTTTTAGAGTGGCAGCTGTGATGGTAGACTCTCTGGTCTACAATTTATTTTCCCAGTATGTAAATTATTCACCCTTATATTGGGGCGTCCGTCCTTCTTTGAAGGCTGCCAACCCCTCCAATCGATCTGTAGTCGGAATCACCTCTTGATAATATTGTCGTTCTACATTGAGAGCCTCCTCCATAGTAGCAGTCTCCAGGCCTTTCAACATGGCTTGTTTCGAAGCCTTGATAGCAATCGGTCCGTGTTGGGCAATTTTCCAGGACAATTCCATGGCTTTGTTTAATGCCTCTCCTTCCTGGGTAACATGTTGGACAAGGCCGTATTCGTAAGCTTCCTCGGCTGTCACCCGTCTTCCCGTCCATATTAGTTCTTTGGCTCGCGCCATGCCAATTAATCTCGGCAATCTCTGTGTCCCTCCTGCCCCCGGAATAATTGCTAAAGATGTTTCCGGCAAACCAAATTGGGCTGTTTGAGAAGCAACTATCAAATCGGCTGCCAAGGCAATTTCCAATCCGCCTCCTACGGCAACTCCCTCCACACTGGCAATGACTGGTACCGGTAATCGGCTGACCCGTTCCATAGTGTTCCGCAACAGCGTCACGTACTCGGAGGCTTCATCTTGTGACATTGTAGCGCGCTCTTTCAAATCAGCTCCGGCCGAAAATACCTTGGACGAAAACGACGTCACGACGACACAGCGACTGGTCGACAACGACGACGCCTCCAATTGGTCCAAACAATCACGCAATTCCCGCAGCATATTTGAACCCATGGCATTCGCCTTGGGGCGATTTAATGTCAAGGTCGTTACTACAGCATTTGCGTCTGTTGGGGCCACGTGATGTTGCATTAAAATCTCATTTCCCATTCTTCCTTTTGAATTTGTTGTTGTTGTTGTGTTGCTGCTGCTGCTGCTGCCTCCGGTAATATTCATGGTGGTACGAGAGGCGAGGAACCGCCATCCTGGTCCGTTTCGTTGGAAGGCAACATGCCATTTGCTTTTCCAAGATTCTTTCCAAGAACAGTAACTACTACTAGTACCATCAAGCAGACGATGACACGTAAATAATGGTGCAACGGCCCGCTGTGAGGCGAAGATACGAATGGTAGAGGTTGAATTCATTAACGTAAAATCGGTTGGCAGAGTTAAAGCAGATACCAGTAATAATATGGAAAGGTACCTGTTCACCTGTTGTTCACTCCAAATGTAAAGTATCCGTGTATCTGGTGTCATACTCTTCCTACTACTACTACTGGGAGTCTACTACCGTACTCTACCGGTACTATCAAGTACTTAGTGTACTCTAGAGAAGTAGTCTACTAGGTGTAATAGGGATTGACGGATTGACTACTCCTACTGATGTCTCAAACGGGCTTGCTTGTACTAGGTAGATTACTACTCTAGCTAGAGTTGTTGTCAACAGGGGTTGACCAAACAATACGATTTTTCATTGCTTTCATTAGGGCTCAAGTGAAGTGATCGCCGTGCGCTCTGCTCATCTCGTCAAAAACCAATGCGCTACCACGGCACTATCTACTACCGAGTACCTACTACTAACTACTCCTACTACTACTAGCTAGTAGACACAATCTGCCCCCGCTTGAAGATAGAACGTATCCCGTTGCGCTGTTTTCGCATCTCAAGTTTAGCTAATGAATGATTTTCTACTTTATTTAAGCCAACGATAACAGAGTCGCAGCAACAAAACAGCATACGAAGAATACAATGGCGGATCTCCACAATATTTTAAACGAGGTCGAGGATGGCGTTGAGGATTACTCTGATGATAACAACCACAACGACAACATCAATCAACACGATGAACCACAAGAAGAAGAAAACCAGCCATGGGACGACGATGGTGATTCTGAACAAGTTGATTTAGAAGAATTGCGACAAAATCAATTTCAAGAAGACGAAGCTGATGATGATGCCGATGCGGAAGCCATGGCCTTGGGTGCCAACAATATGTCCAGTCAGTCAGCAGAACTGGACCAACGTCATTATTACCGCCGCTTAAAATATTGCTGGCAACAAGAATTGGCCAGTCCCGAACTGTTGAGTCTCCATGACGAAGATAAAGAAATGATAACCACGGTTCAAAACCAATTGGAACGTCGCGACGCGACGCTTGTCCAGCTCACAAGCAGCGAAGGTGTTGGGGATATGGAAGCCTTGCTGGCGAGCATCATCAAGGTTGATATGGATCGGGCCAAATTCATGTTGACAGATTTGTTGCGCACGCGTCTAAAGAAAATTCAAGAGCACGCCTTTTATATGATTCAAGAGGGATATCAAGATCGCATGACAGATCAAGAGGTGAGATACGCGGTATACGAATGGGGGAAGGATTTCTATATTCTTTTGTGCCAATAATATTTAATAATATCATCATCTCAACAAATTCATTCATTGTTCGTGACGCTTACAGGTCGAATTCCTTCACAGTTATGAAAAACTCGTCAAGCACCATTTGCAGAGTACTGTTACGGATCATATTGTCAAAGACGCTTTTAACGGTCTGACGGATAAAGGAATGGTCGATCCACCTAACCAAGAACAATATGTCTTTTGCAAAGTCGAGGAAACCTCTGAAATTGATGCTGGAGGCGGTGTTCCTCGAGTGCACGAGGCGGGAACATCACTGATTACGCGATTTGATGTGGTGCGTCATTTATTTGCGGAAGGAAAAGTATCACTGCATCTATAAAAGCAACATAATCACAGCAGCAGCAGCAGTAGCACCGCCACCATACATGAAGGCGGCCAGTAGCTCATGAATTATAAAGCCATAAGCAAAATTTATATCCAATCACTAAAAATGAGAGCAAGATTACCTAGAGATACCCACAAACGCCCAAAGAGTGAAGGATCACTGGATATGTTTTCTAATATGTTAGTAGAAGTTCCCATCTTATCTATCTTTCCTAAGAAGTGTAGTTGAATGTTTTGCAGGTGCAAACCATGCTTTTGTCAACAATCAACGTGGGAGAGCTGGAATTTTTGAACTCATACTTGACATAGGCTGGCCAATCCATTGTAGAAAGGTAGGCATGCCTAGATTCTGTTTTCAAAAAGCACACATATTTATATCCGTGGAATCAAACAAGGTTGGCATGATGCAAACATTATTTTGGCTGTCTTTGCTAATACATCGTCATCGCCGGGAGCGCAATTGTCAGGTTTTTTATTTTGCCCACCCTGCGTGCTGTCGTGCTTTGCTTGTTCCACAATTTTCGAAGACCAAGAGTGGCGGACGAAATGCTACCGTACTCAGTATCAGTTTTGAGGCGGAAACTTTCGGGATCCTCTCGTTGGTATTTTACCTACGTCACCCATCATCACCTCGACCTATTCAGAAAAGTAATAGTAGCAGCTACAACAAGAATACTACAACGAAGTAGAAAGGAGCTGCGCCTCCTACAGACCGTTACCTGTTCCGATTTAGCCATGGGTGCTCTGTACTTCATTTTTTCGTGAGGAAGTTGTTTAGAGCGGGGGGGAGGGGGCACCTTACAATTACCGTTGGCGGTTGGGGAACGAAGGCGCACGCAAATCTTGAAATAGTTCATTCTTTTTCCGGGACTTGCTTCAAAGCGGCACTAAAGAATACGTAATTTAAGATTAGGGATATTGTGGTAAATGCGGTAAAATATTCAGATTATCAAATTGACCCATACTTAGTATCTTTCAACACGATGCCAAATTTAACCTCATACTCCTCTGCAATTTAGGCGTGACAACCATTCGAGTAATTGCCAATTTTGTCGGCTACGTAGCTCAAATACAACGGCTTCGCAGTGCGCCGTTGTTTAAAAGGCATCGTGCAGCTGTCTAACGTCTTCTTTCGTGCAGCTTATAGCGTAACTGCCACCAACACTTTCTTCGGTCTATCTCACTCATCACTTTGCTTCTAAGCAAAGACCTTTACACTTTGCGCTACTACTACACCTTTCTCATTACTTTAAACAAGAAAGATAGAGCTCAGCTGTGTTTATAATTTCGTCTTTGCCGATCTGTTCTCTCTTCATACAATCTCTCTGCTGCCAACATCCATACTGCAATACTGCATACTGCATACCATGATGTCTCAAGAAGTTCTTTGGGAACCAGCCCATTCGAGATGCGAGCACCCAGACTATCAGCTTCATTCTCCCGTGAAGCCCAGCAGTCGGCAGTCCGTAATATCTACTTCTGCTACAGAGAAAAATACAAGTTCGGAAACGGGCAATCATAGCTTCAGTGACGAACAAGCTACCGACGATGAATGCTACCTGAGCGATGCCGTGGCTCAAAAGCTGGTTCTTAGAACCGAGCTACGCGTATCGGAAAATATGGCCAGGAGTCAGTTTGTACGCGATCATTGCCGGTTATACAACCTTCCACGGTTTTCTCAACACGATGTGGAGATTGGACCTCTTATTGCCAAGGGAGGGTTCAGCAATGTTCATGCGATTGCTTCCTTTCGTGGAGACACTGAACTTGCATTCAATAGACCGACGCAGCCCACTTTCTTTTATGTTGTGAAGCATTTGAATCCTCGACTGGCCGTGTCCAATTCCAAAAAGTTATTATCTGGGGCTCGCGATCTATTCTGGGAAGCTCACTTGCTGTCATCGTTCAACCACCGACACATTTTGAAGTTGCGCGGATGGTCGTCCGAAGGCGTCGGAGGATTCATGTCGACGGGGCGTGCCGATGGATTCTTCCTCATCTTTGATCGTCTCGAAGGCACTCTCTTTCAGAGACTCTCACAGTGGAGAAGACGAGCCCGAGAAGACGAAATGCTCAACTTGATACACAAACGCAAAAAGTATCCCGCTACTATGACGCTCTTGCAACAACGCTTGAAGGTGGCACGCGATGTTGCCGATGCCTTTCGTTACTTGCATGATGTGTGCAATGTTTTTCACTTGGACTTGAAGCCCGGCAATGTCGGGTTTGATCAAAATGGCTGCTGTAAGGTCTTTGACTTTGGATTGGCAGTCGAGGTCATCCCACAAGGCCCCGACCCAGACCAGGTCTTTGATTTAAATGGAAAGAAGGGAACTTCCAGGTAAGCATAATGTCTGTGCCTCGTTTTATACCGTATGGAGTAGCATCGATGAATCAGCGTCTCACGCGATCTACTACTATTCATTCTTTGTTTTCATTACAGATACATGGCTCCTGAAGTCATTCTGCGCAAGCCTTACAACTCCAAAGCTGACGTTTACTCGTTCTCCATCCTAATGTGGGAGATGTTAAGTCTGACCAAGCCCTATGGTGGCATGGACGGTAACGACGTCAAAGAGAATGTTGCACACAAGGGACTCCGCCCAAAAATCCCCAAGGAATGGCCGTCGCAAATCCGCACGATTTTGAAATATGGATTCTGTAAACGACCAGAGGAACGCCCAACCATGGGACAAATACAACAGACCCTGGAAAAGATTCTGGTTGCTCTGGCAAACGAAGAAGCTGCTTTGTCATCATCGTCGACTCCGCCAGGACCACCTGCGTTACACGCTAGTAAGACCCACCAAGGTCACTTGTCGCTGTTCAAGTTCCCGTCGTCGTCAAAATACTAATACAGGAAGCTACAGCTCTGTGGTATTATACCACATCCTTGTTAGGGGTATTGTAATAGTAGTGTATCACGAGTTATCTCATACTAGTACCCTGGATGTTATCCTATAGGCAACCTCTCTATGCTAGCTTGATGTATCGAGCGTGCCAGGGTTGCTCTACTAAAAGAAAGAAATGAATAATAGAGTCACTGCACAAACATACACGTAAAATGCCGAGACCGAAGTGCTGTATTTCAAAATGTGTTTTAAAAGATGATAAAGGTGTTATTTGTGAACAGAAGGAGATTTCTGCAGAAAATAGAGCAACTGGTTTGCTCATTTCAATTGTGTTGTCGACAAAGAAGAGCCGGATCAATATTTGACTTTGGCAAAGATTTTTGTACCTTCACCAGAATTTTGTGGAATTCTTGCATGGCTGGTCGATCTTCTGATTTTACCGCCCAGCCCTTCCGTAAAAGATTCTTGAGTTTGCGAGGCCACGACCAGTATACCTTGGGCCTTTCATGCCATTTGCTGACACGTTCCTTGACTTTTGCGGCGTCCAACTTTGAGTAGGGCTTTTTACCAGCACAGGCTTCCCAACACAGAACGGAAAAGCTGTGGACATCTGCCTTTTCATTGTAGTTGAGACTAAGAATAACGGCAGGGTCCATGTATCGTGCAGTTCCAATGTTGCCAGTCAATTCGTACGTACGGTGAGGATCCCGAGGATCTAACGCAGGTAATTCCATCGCCAGACCAAAATCAATCAACTTCCAACAGCTATCACGCGGACAATAGGCGACGTTAGCCGATTTAATGTCTCGATGAACGATGCGGCGGGAGTGACAGTAGGCGAGAGCAGCGGACACATCGACTATGATGGAAATCTTTTCTCGAAACTGTTCGCGTTTGATTTGACGAACGGACACTTTCTTCTGGAGACCCTGGTATTTACCATTATATTGCAATTCGTGTTGCCATTGGTAGACTTTCTGAAAAAGAGTGTCGCCAAGTCGGTCGAGTACCATAAAAAATCCATCGGCACGGCGAGTCGTTTTGAATCCATCAATTCCGTCCTTGGAAAGACCCCGGAGCTTGATGATGTTTTTGTGGTTCAAACTTGAAAGAGTATGCGCTTCAAACACTATATCTTTGGTTGCACCCGGCAGTTTTTTGAGGTCCAGCATTGTAGAAAGAGACTTGATCACATACTGTTGTTGCTCCTTTTTATCATTGGATAACAAATTATTGCTCGTACTATCATTGAACAGGCCAGGCACATGGTTGCTGCTATTATTCTCGGTAAAGTTAACTTCAATAATCTTGGAGAATCCTCCCTTGGCAATGATATTTCCCAAAAGCAGGCCATCGCGGGCAAAGCGGGGAAGACTTTCGAGATTGGAATTCTCCTTAATGCTGGGAGAAGTCTCCAAAAATGCGTCCAGTTTGCGACAGACTTGTGCCACCAATCGCTTGGAAAAGTCTTCTGACATTGTCACTTCGCCATCGGCTGTAACATCCGCAGAAAGAGCAACTGAAGAGGAAGTCACAATTGTGCAAGACTTTAGTGCTGATGAATCGAAGGATTCCTTCTTTGTCACCGTGGTGGCTGCCTCGGTGGGAGATTGAGAAGAAGGCTTTTCCACAGCAGGTGATAAAGAAGAAGAGAATTCATTACTTGCTGGAGAGGTAGATTCATTGGATGTAACTTGCGAGGAGGAGTCATTGGAAGAAGAAACATTGGCAGTTAGGGCAGCCGATGTATTATTCCCTTCTTCTTTCAAAACAGAAACCTCTTGCTGGTGGTCCTCTTGTAGAGGAACTTCTTGAACAGTACCAAGTGCGGCACGTCCGCTGGAGATAAATCCCATCGTCATATTGCTTCTTTGAGATAGAATTGTGAGAGAATTGTGAAAGTCCGGCAAAGAGAGGTTATTTGTATGCGTTGTATTATTCTGGTGCCGAAAATGTAGTAGGTCTACAGGTTGGCAGTCCGACAAAAATTGTGCGAGAGAAAGGTACTTTTACTCCCTAGTAGGATCATACCAGTACAAATCTCAATCGATGAAGTGAGCGCGATTAAGCCTGATGATGCGGGGCGAAGGCGCACGAAGTCAAGCCACGTATTGTTGCTGCAGGCATTGCGTTCGATTGAAAAGACGAATGAAACTACCAGTACTACTACGAATCTAAAGGTCATTGGGTTTGCTTAAATCGCAAAAAGATCCGAACGAGACTACCAGGTACCGTATGTACACAGAGGCCTTTTACACGCAAAGTCCTCACCTGAGCACTGTATCCATTTCACTGGAAGATTTATTACATTAATTATACCATTCATAGGAATGATTGATCAAATCCAACACTCTGAGGAGTGCATCTGCTAACTACCATTCGGTACTGTATAAGACATACGTCTGGAATGCGTGGTTTCGACAAAGGCAGCTTCCTTCCCCAAAAACAGTTATGGGACCCAACAATTATTTAAATCGTCAAAGATAAGAGGTGCTCTGTAGTCGCTTTCCACGAGGGATTTTTTAGTCATAATATTTTTTCATTGTTTTATGGGAATGATTACACGTGTAACTTTGTGCAAACAACAATCCGCAATCGACAAGCTTGCTCGAGACCTGACTGATCCACCCGGTTAATACTCCAGTGCTTTCCCCCGCAAAACCTACTCCCCCTGAAAACTGTGTTCCAATTCTGCATTGCAGTGTCGAACATTATTATTTGATGTCACAGTTGTATACGTCTTAGATAGACATCGCTCTTTGCTATATTGTTATATGATGTCACAGTTGTATACGTCTTAGATGGACATCGCTCTTTGCCAGGACTTGCGACAGCGCAATCTATCGAAGCAACGGACAAGGCATACAACTGGTGGTTGTCTTGCCATGCATTGTTTCCCCGTCGGCTGTTGAGGCCTATGATATAGATAGGAACAACGAGGCAGTTCTTGTTTTACAACTTGCAAATACTCTTATCATATATGAAGATATATATTTCTAATTGCTCGAGTAATGAATAGTTCTATATTGTGTATGTCACTGTATTTACAAGCACAATCTGCGCCGCTAGTCCCTTTAAGCGTACAATGAACTGTCTCTGAGAATTTGACTGCCACGTCGTTTGTTAGGGCCGTTCTTAATATCATCTGTTACCTGCTCATTGCTAATGATGATATTGGCGTGTTCCATGGAGTGTCCTTTGATGCATTTGGCATTCTTCAGGTCGTTGGTTTCCGCCTTTTTATATGCTGCTTCGGGGCCATCTCCGCCGAACTGCTTGGTTTCTTCCTGGTTCCAACTCTTGAGATGACGTTCCAACAATCTTCGTTTCGTTTCTTCTAGACTGACGTCAATATACCATTTGTCATCCCAGATTTCATCCAGCTCTTTCCAATCTGGGTCGTCTGTGCAGAGCAGATACAGTCCTTCCACAAAGATAATCTTGTTGTGCTGAGTGATTTGTACGCCGTTCTCAACGGGATCGTGTTTGGATCGACTATAAGTGGGGAACGATCCTTCTCCCTTCTTCTTGGCTTCCTTCAGATCCTTGATGAACTGGGAGGGACAGTAGGTGAAGGCGGCCCCTCGTCTTGCCAATAACTCCTCGTAGCTCAGCTGATGTTCCTCAACTTGCCCTAATGGATTGTCCTCATCAAATTGATCACTTGCGATTACCTTGCCTTCGTCAGCCATTTGCTTCAATCCACACCGAGGAATATGGTAGCCGTCCATGGGAATGACGACAGCCTCGTCCTTTCCGACATCGCAGCTGGGGTTGATTTCGTGGATGCGATCACGGACTGCCTCCGCAATGTGAGACTTTCCACTTCCGGGAGTGCCACTAATTCCAATGAAGACTTGGTTGAAGTCGTTAAACTCGCCACATCTGGAAATGTTTCGGTCTTTCTCACTGCTATGCTTCAGCAGTCTCAGACACCGTTCCACGAGGGCATCCACGTCTAATTGATGCATTACTGGCTTTCCAGTGTGAATATCTTCGTCCAGACTCATAGTCTTTGCATGGAGAAAGAGATCATCTTGCTGGTAGCGTACTGGGCGGTCCAACACATCGATCTTCTGTGCTTCTGGCGCCATGGTGATTTCTTTTTTTCTTTTTTCTATTTTTTTAATTCCGTGCAAGATCGTTCACCAGTTCAGTTTCAAATTTTTTGAGAACTATTTCGATTGAGACGTGGTGGGGACCTTAAACGACGTGTACACAACATTTGTGTCCGACAATCTCGAAAATCTGTTCCGAATGTAGATTCATCCTTCTTGGAGGTTCCGCTGTTGGTCTATATGCCGAAAAATTGCTCGAGCTTGTTGTCCACATCAAATTGCCCGTTGCCTTGAGTCGAACGTCACAATCAAAACATAGGTAGTAGTCTAGTAGTTGCCTGACGATTCTAAAATGATTCGGAAGATGAAAATATCGAAAATCAGAGAAAACTAGAACTGTACAGTATTGACGACAGTTCTTGTGCTTAACGGTACCACAGCGCCAATGCTCTGTCAGCAGTCAGCAGCGGGACAATTTGAACTCGTGATACAATTAGTCATGGATGAATGTTTCACCAAAAAATCTGAAGAAAAAGAAAAATTAATTATTATTACAGAAATGTAGCGGGATGTCATTCCTGTCATTGTTTTCATTGTTTTCGTCCTCCTTTGTTCAGGAAAGGTAGCCGCATTATTCTTTCCATTACTGTCCGGCTATGATCGTTTCTACTAGTGGTCCATCCTTCTTTCTTTCCGCAGCGAAATATGGTTGCTTTCGTTTGGTGACGAGCAGACTTGAAACTTCAATCAGCAGCCGAAGTTGTAGCATCCTCCAACAACGTCACCTGCAGACTGTCTACCGAAATTTCTGGAGCAGCAACACTCATGTGGAATCGACAACTTCTTCATCAGAACCAGCATTGGCTCTTATTTTCGACACGGAAACCACTGGTTTAGTAAAATACAAAAAATCTTTCAGTGATGATTCACAACCCAATTTGGTGCAGTTGGGTATGCTTCTCGTAGATACCCTCAACTGGCAAAAGAAATTGCAAGTATCGTTATTGATCCAACCACACCAACCACCTGATGAAAATGAAAGCTACATCCACCCAGGAGCCCAAAAAGTGCACGGAATCAGGCACGAAGATTGTTGTAACTTTGGAGTGCCTCTGGAGACGGCGCTCAATCTCTTCTGCGACGCTTGTGCCCAAGCGGATTGCCTGGTAGCGCACAATCTGAAGTTTGATCGTTCCGTCATGCAAACGGCCATGTTCCGGTCACACTCTCAGAAAAATACGGATACGGACAAAGTTATTGATTTCCTCAGAGATATGCCACAAGTGTGCACTATGGAGGCTGCTACAGACGTCCTCAAGTTGCCTGGAAAATTTGGATCTTATAAATGGCCTACACTCGAAGAATCCTTTCATTATTTTAAGGAAAAAGATGCTACTATGCCACAAGCACACGATGCTTTGGGCGATACCGAGGCTTGCATGACGGTCTTGCGCGGTTTGTTGGAGCATAGATTTGTGGCTCCAATTGAAAAAAAGAATGCAATGAAAAGCGAATCGCCCATGCTCAGCAAACTCATTGTCTTTGAGTAACAACACAACATGAAAACCAAAACGATCACTGTGAATCTTTCTAAAACAAGCACAACAAAAATCATTCGTTACGACGACACTACCTCCGTCAACAACAGTACAAAACTGCCCAACAACATTGTGGCATTACCACGAAAATTGTGGTTGGAATTGGGCGACGACGATGGATTTTGCGGTCAAGGGCGACACTTACAAGTACAAAGATGAATTTAAAGCGTTAGGAGGTAGTTGGCGTCCTTCGAAACAAGCGTGGACTTTTTACTGTCGAACCATGTTGAACTCAATACGTAAATTGGTGGGCATTTAGCATGATTAGTAGTAGGAGTATGGAAGGATTGTAGTGGACATTCACTGCTGTTATAAAGAATTGAAAGGCGTCGGAGTATGGAAGGATTATAGTGGACATTCACTGCTGTTATTTGAATGCGTTTTAATAGTATGTTAAGTTTTAGTCTCCCCCAGCCAAAGCAGAATGCCAAGGAAATGATGATTGAGAATTATTAGCAGAGTAGACCGACATCCGTGATTTCGGAAAGAATTGCCTTTCCTAGCTAGTAGGGTCTCTAGTCGCAGTTCAGAAATTGATACCAATGTTCCGATGGTAGAAAGTAAAAGGTTTTCCGATCTACTCTGAATTCTGAATAAGTAGTGCCAAGCGTGGGAGCTATAGTCTATTGCGAATGGTCTGTTTAGCCCCCTAGCTAGTTCATGCGTTCGTGCCTGATGATGTGAGGTAGACTCGTCTATCATTCTTTGAAGTTTACTCGAGGAGTCTCATCGTCTCATCCAAAACAACACGGTATTTTAATTAAACTACGGTGTACTGCGTGGACGGTCTGGACCTCACACCGTCACATGGTTTTACAGTCCCTGTAAAATCGCATAGTAGACCTAATCAAGCATCGTACTACCTACCGTACAACTAGTATCCTTGCCAGGCTACGCAGGATTAGACTACTGTACTTGCTATTCCAAACAATATTACTCATTGCAGTCAGCACTTCTGCATCCGAACAAGCAGTGCTCTCCACAACAATACACGCACATTAATAATCTTTTGTTTCACAACGCAGTAATAAGATGATGGGTCCCGACGAAGATTTACCGACACTCCTCCAGCGTAAGGATCACCTGAATATCTTGCGGTATCTTCGAGTGCATCAACTCCGCGAACCAGAGCTGGCCGTGACACACGGCAAGGCCCTGTTGGGAGATAATTTGGCGGGAAGCGTTGGAGGTGATGCTTCGGCTCGCCTCAGTGCTTTGGAGCAAGTCGCCCTTGCGGCCCTCGATTTGCACGATCACGATTTGGCCGATCGATGCATGAGTCAATTAACCGGTAGTGGCAGCGGTAGCGCTCCCGTTGACAAGGAATCTAGTCGCTTTCGCCGCCTGTTAGGACGTTGTTTGGAGGCTTCAGGGGATCTGCAAGGCGCCGAACAATTATACGACGAAATACTGCAATCCAATCCAGCCAACCTCGCTGCCTTGCAGCGCAAGTATGCACTGCTGAAATCCCAAGTCGGCAAAGAAAGCGAGGCAATGGAAGCCCTCAACAAATATTTGGAGTACAATATGCAAGACAGCGCAGGATGGTACGAGTTGGCACGATTTCGTGCAACTATGGCGGATTACAAGGGTGCCGCATATGCAATGGAAGAAGTGGTCTTGGCCTGTCCTTTGGAATCGTCGGTGCATTGTGAATTGGCAGAACTATATTCGACCATCGGAGGACTAGATAACTTGATGTTGGCCCGCAAACACATGGCACAGGCATTGGAATTGGACGGAACCAACAGAAGAGCACAGTTCGGACTGGTGGTTGTGTCTAATGCATACTTGTTGGAAGCCGAGATGGCGTCCAAGAAACTGCACGACGAACACGAAGTGGCTGTCGCCAAAGAATTAATCAAGTATGGTGCAGAGGAGTTGCTGAAATCCTATAAGGGTTGTTCTTCCATGTTTAAGGCCGTCGAGGAACTCATGGAAGAATACCAAAACGACTCAAATGGTGCCGGCGGTGGAGACTAGGAATGCATCTAAAGTACGACCAAGGACTAGCTGACTGCTCGCACGGAATACACGAGTAAAATGAAATATAATATAAGATGGAATCTACAAAATACAAAAGCAGCGATGACAAATCAAGTCAATTTATTTTGAAAATTTGTGATGGCTTCAAGTCCCACTCGACCCTCATGGAAAAGTTTCAAAGGAGGGTAACAATTGGTCTCTCTAGGTAGAAGTACAGTATTATTTTAGCTATCCGCATGCTTGTTTTTTTGGTAGCGCATATTTTTGTTAAACTACCCTGCTACGTACGTACAGAACAGGCTTTTTCTATTTACCGTACGCGGTGGACAGGTAGCACAGGAAACGCATCCGCGTATCCTTCAGAAACATCACGAGTTGCTTCACATTGCAGACCTTATGCTGTCAATCCATTACCATAAGAATCGGCTCACAAGACGTTTGCAGTGTCATAGTTGTGCAGAGCGTCAAGAGGACAGTTTCTGCAGTCAAAATTTGGATGAGTCCCCAGAACGATGAAGAGAGCGCCGTACCAATTGATTTCCTGTGGGCACAGCACCGGCGTTACGAGAGACCAAAATATTTTACTTGAAATGCCTGCTGTACTAGAATGTCCTAGTAGAAAGGTAAAAATAGATGCTGTCTTAATATGCAGGGAGCATCGCGAGAAGCTTTTTACCAGAGATGCCATCCAAGTAACTAGCTACGGGAGGCTCCATTGATATCTAATATTTAATAACCACAAAATCACCGCAAGAGACTGGATTCTTAGAAGCAGGACCATGTTCTTCGAATCCAACGTGACTACTACAGGCTTTATTCGAAGTATTTGATAGTGTCTATGGTCTATGCTATGGTCTTTCCAAGGCATGGTTACACTTGTAGCACATGGGAGTGGCCGTTGAAGGTTGAAGTTGCTGCTAATGACTACTGACACCACAAAAATCCCTTTTCGTTCCTTCGGATCGCGTAAAATCCACAGACTTGTGCTACTACTACTAGCTAGTAGTAGTGGCGATGAACCACTTGCAGAAACGAGAATAGTGGTGGCAGTGCACCCTGCTGAAGTCTGAGTGATGAATGAATATTCGAGGTTGTGGTGGCAGTTTGAGCGATGAAGTGACATCAAAAGGGATGAAAAAATGAAGCCTTTTTGTCAGAGTCGTGTCAAAGTCGACCCTGCGCGCATTCAAATATTAAGTGTCAAATAAGAAGTACTTACTCGAGTACGATGCTTCATTTGCAGCTGTGTATTTCGTAGTACTCGAGCGAATACCTCACAAAACAAAACTTTTACGGAGAGTAGAACTATTCCAGTACATCGTGCGCAAGCCACTAGACTACTACCAGGGTAGTAGTAGTAGCAGAGGTTGGAGTAGTATTCCATACAAGTTTTTCTGAGCAAACCGCCGCCTTCACCTACAAATCTTTGACCATGGCTCACGCGACCAAGCTGTCATCGCAAGCACGTGATCATCCAACGATCTTTCGTGCCACATCGAAAGGAACGGGCGGCGGTGACAGCGATTCCATCAAGGAGCAACAGCAACCACGAAATAGCAAGAGCAATCAGACTCATGATAGTAGCAATTCTTCCCAACTAAAGCGAGATCTCATCAATGTATTTGCTACTTTGACACCCGCCAATGCCAGAAAAGTTGTTAAAGTTACGGATCGTTTGGTTAATGCTGATCTAGCACAGTCTATAATTCTTGCATCACCTCGTCCTCTGGAAAAAATTCCCACCTTTGACCTGGACACCGATCTGATACGGGGCGATTTGGTGGGAACGGGAGGATTTGCCAGCATTTATAGTGTGGATTTTGCAGACCCAAGTGTCAAGTCAAAGTTTTCAACGTACACGAAAGGCAACATGGATGGTACGACCAAAGAACAACAGTACGTCGTCAAGCATCTGAGCCCTGGCGTGGCCGAGCCTCTTGGAAAAATGTGTGCTGCTGCCCTGGACATCGTCTTGGAAGCCCACTTTATGGCAGCCATGGATCATCCCAACATTCTCAAATTAGAAGGCATTTCACCTGGTGGAATGGAAGCCTTTTGTAATACCAATCGAACAGATGCTTTCTTTATGATTCTACCCAAACTGACCTGTACACTGCCCGATAAGATGAAATTGTGGCAAGAACAAATGCCCAAGAAGAAATCACATCATCATATACCTAATTTTGTGGATTTGTCCATGCTCATTTGTGGCTTTACGTCCCATCAACAGCTAATGTTGGACAGTGGACCCAGTGGCGGGAAAGGATTTTTGGAACGAATACAAGTTGTCATTGATTTGCTCAAGGCTCTGGAGTATCTGCACAACAAAAGAGTGATGCATCGAGGTACGGACTAGTTGTAGTTTGAATGTTTGTTTATGTGTGTTGTTGTGTCTGTACTGCACGTGTCTTTGAATTGTCAATCTCATACCCACCATTCTCCGCCTTAAAATAGACATAAAACCTGCCAATATTGGATTCGATCAAGCTGGCGTATTGAAACTTTTTGATTTCGGTCTTGCAAAGGAAATACCAAAGGGAGAAACAATGTATAACGATCCCAAGAATGCTGAACCCGACGATGTTTGGACTCCTGGTGCGGTTGGAACACTCAGATATATATCACCAGAGATATTCTTGAAGGATCCCATTGACTGCAAAACAGATGTCTATTCTACCACAATATTGCTGTGGGAACTCTTGACACTTCAAAGGGCTTACGAAGATACCATTCAGGGTCCCTATTTTACCCAGTGTATCGCAATTTATGGAGAACGACCCGATATACCAAAGAAATGGCCCAAGGCACTAAAGAAATTAATAGAAGATTGTTGGACGGGACGCGTCAAGAAACGACCAACCAGTGCAGAGATGAGAACATCGCTGGAACGAATTTTACTGCAACTACAGCACAGTGTATAACATACTGCAAACGATTTTTCTTCCCGACGAACGAATCAACGTCGATGGCCTGCTTGAGAAGCTATGGTCTCCATGGCTCCATTTTTATCGTGGTTGTCGTTGTTGGACAGATAAATCATGAAATGCATTTAAAAAGGGCAGGCAATCTGTATGAGATAGAATTGTAAACTAAGTGACTGCTGGAGTAGAGTAGTACAATTACATGTACATGTACACACGATTGTGCATGCAAATCCCTTTGCACCAAACCCGTCGACAAGGTCTACCAGCTTCACAACTTGTGCAAAACCAATCTCTATAAGATGTCTCACAGCATAAGCTACAGATTACAGATCACGAATTCACGTAACCGATAGCGCAATTGACAGCAAAATGTTTCTGTATCCGTCTACGCGACTGGTGCGCATTCGGGATGAAGCTTGGCGATTCCGTAAAAACTATAGCCCGCAATGTTCAGTTGACTTTCATTATCTCCAGCTGCTCTCAGAAATCTTAAAGACTGTGACATGGCTTCCATCATCTCTACTGTCTTACCCCAGTGTAAGAATAAATTGCCAATGAGGTTCAATGTGCGAGCACAGGCTTTATTGTCAATCTTTTTGGATTGCTTCTGAACTTTGAACACCTCCTGAAAACACTTCAAGGCTTGTTCCAAATCACCGTTTTGCTGATAAACGTTTCCAAGATGAGTAGCGGTTGCCAGGACTGATTTGTGGTTTGGTCCTAGTGCTGCTCGCTCAACCCGGAGCGTTTCCTTGAAAAAGGGCAGCGCTTCGTCATAAGCACCAAGCTCCAATTTAATGGTTGCAATATTGTAATAAACTGCAGCCATATCCCTATGGCCCTTCCCGAGAAGATTTGCGCGGATGCGCAAGCTCTCGTAAAAGGTTTCCAAAGCAACATGAAGCATGTTCATCTTATATTGCACCAAGCCAATAAAATTGAGTGTCGTTCCGACCTCAAGACTGTTGCCCCCGTGAGCCTTACGTTGAATTCGCAGAGCATCCTGATACACCTCAAGAGCTGTGGAGTAGTTGCCACTTTGATAGTGGATCAAGCCAACAACAGCCAGTGTGGCAGAAATGTTGGGATCCGAGCCACTCAGGGTCTTTTTCTGAATCTCTACCGCTTGCTTGTAGTAAAAAAGCGCTTCTTCAAATTCTCCAAGAATCTTATAACATTGGCCAATGTTTGTCAATGTAATGGTGATATTGGGATGGAGGCCATGAAAGACGATGCGTTCCAGACGCAACCCCTTGAGGTAGTATTCGATTGCCTCTTTGTATTCCTCCTGTTCATACTTGAGATTTCCTAGCTTATTGAATATGGAAGCAATTTCCGCATGGTTGTTACCAAGAGCTTTGTAGCTAAATTCAAGAGCATGGGAATACAGTTCTTCTGCTGTGGCAAATTTTTTCTTTTCGTGGTAGATTTGAGCTTTACATTTCATGATAATTGCAACATCGTGGTGATTGTATTGCAAACAAACCTTGGTGATAGCTAGAAACTCATCATAGAGTAGCAGCGCTTCATCTAACTGACCAAGTTGATGTTTTGCCTGGCCAGTATTGCAAATAGTGACAGCAACATCCAAATTTTCCCGTCCAAAAAGGATTTGACGAATCTTGAGTGATTGCAAATAGTACGGTATGCACTCTTCGGGTTGCTTCGAGATATAGTAGGCTCTTCCGATATTATTGAGTACTGTTGCAATTTCCTTCGTTTTTGCATCACTGCCCCACGCAGCGCGATAGATGAAAAGGGCTTCATGGAAGTGGTGTATTGCCTTGCTAGCATCCACACTTGGGATCCAAAAGTACAGGACTCCGAGACTGTTCATTATAGCTGCTATATCCAAATCACTGTTATATCCTCCGAGGGCACAGGCTCTGGCTGCTCCAAGGGCGTTCGAGTAGGCAATGACAGCTTCCTCAAACGACCCTTTCAAAAACTGCATGCTCCCTATGCTGCTAAGCAATGCCACCGGACTGATGCCCATGCCAGCCGCGGTCAATTTGGCGCAGCTAGCGTCATCCGTTAAGCTGAGGGCCCGGGTGAAACAGGTCAATGCATCATCAATTTCATTTAACCGAGCCAGTGACTGGCCTAAATTGTACAGGACCGTGGCAATGGTGTTTGCGAGAGGTGCACCTGCGTGCAGCACGAAACACTGGGAAAAGGTACGCATGCCTTCGTCATATTCCTCGTGCAAGTCTCGGACAGCACAACTGTGAGCGAACTTTGTCTTGAGGTGCAAAAAAGTGCGGCTTAGAGACAGAAAAAAGACCCGGTCAGTCTCTTTCAAAGCCTCCAAGAAATGCAGACCCGCCTCAGTATATTGGCAGAAATCAAAGCATTCAACGGCCATGTTGTTCTGTCGCATGATGGTATGCAGGGTTTGTTGTATCGTGACCGTTGATAATTGCGAAGAGTGATAGCAAGCATCGGTAGGCTCAAAGTAGGCGTGAAGAGGAAAGTTAACCGTGGTAAAGGTCATCTTGATGAATGCTTTTTTCTTTTGATCCAGTAAAGAAGTGAGCAAAGTAAGAGTTTTTGGAAGATTGGATTTATCTTTCGCTTCGACATATTCCATGGGTCATTTGAATTTAATCGGATAACATTGATCATGGTACCGTACCAGGTAGTACCAGGGTAGTGCGTCTTAGAGGTCGTGCCTTTTTCGTAATTAATAGGGAGTTCAAGCTGTTAAATGGCCTTCAAGCAATCGGAAACTCATGGCTTCTACCATAAACAACGCCTTGCCAATGGCTGGAAAACTACTACGTACCAGGTACCACTCTGAGTGGTAATACGCTAGTACTGTAATGGTAGAACTGTGGTACAGTAGCAAAAGAGGCTCTTCAAACAAGGAATAAAGAAAATGTCCACTAACCAGGGTAATTAATTGTTCATTAAACCTTTCTATTCGTCGAACGAGTAGAGAATCATGCCGTGATACCTAATCCGAAGCAATCTACAGTACCAGTGGTACGTATTCGAAAGCAGAAAATAATAATAAGAAGAAGAAGAATGCGCCCCCACTAAATTCGCTTCCACGCGGGACGGGTTCCGGAAGAAAACCTGCAGATGGATAACCTGCACATAGGTAACCTGCAAATGCTGTCGTCGAACCTTTTGCAAGAGTCGGAACGCCCTAATAGGCTTGCAGCTGAAGAAAGATATGCGGGCACAACAAACATGCCATGGATAGGAGAAATAAATAAATAATACCAGACTGTACATAATTGATTATGACGTAGTCCTTTGATCCAATAATAGATTTCCCTTTGGATCGGATACATGTGAAATATACTCCATCGGCAGAATTCCCTCTCCTTTCACACCTGCTGTGAGAATTACACCATTGGCACTGCGATAAAATTGAATATCAGGATTCGCAGCGCATTTAGCAGTATTCACGTAGATATAAACATCGCATGTCTTGCGCATTCCAGAGATCACTCCTTTCTTTGGATCTGGAAGTCCAGCTGCAAAATGAATGTGGTTGCGATTCATGCGAGATAGTCCCTGTTTGGAGATACTCTCGGTCCACATATGTTGGTAGGTGCCATGGACAATGGTTGGAAGCGTGTCTAGTTCTTCTGACGGAATCGGAACCAGCAATAAGTCCGAATCAATAAATTTCAGAGAATGTCCTTGTGTCGCTCGAATGCAGAGGACGCTGTTACCTTCGGCAGAATCTTGGCTCACACCCGGATAATTTTCAGCAGGCCGTTCGTCAAGTTGAAAACGTTGTTTGTCGCTGGCCTTGACAACTTCCCGAATGTCTTGCAACGTCCAAGCGGAAGAAGAAAGTTTCGGGTGCTTGGAGGCCAGGATTTGGGAAACGGGGACAAAGCCATCTGGCGTCATGGACAAACCGATGCTTGGACCTTGGTGTCTCAATGCCCAACTCAAGGCTCGTGATAGTATTTCTGTTGGATTATGGTTTGATTTACGGCTGTTGCGCTTCCGCTTTTGATGCCTGGTCTTTGTATCAAGCTTTGTATCCGTATACTTCTTGTCACCAGGTTGAATGTCTGACATGTCTGTAAGTGTACGAGTTTGCAGTCTTATTGCACCTTCCGTATCCTCCTGATTTTTAGATGTAATGTTGGATTACTTCTTTGGCGAAACGATTTGATATCTAGAATCTAGTTGCTTTGTCTTTCGTGCGGCACACTTCTCACACCCAGCATTTCAGAGTAATCGAGTGTGCCAAAGCAATCAGTTCTTATCCACAAGAGTACGTACATACAACACTAGTGGTGGTACAGTAGCAGTGGTTGTATTACCTGGTAGTCGTTGTGGTTTGTGGTTCGTGGTTCGTGGTTTTTGGTTTGCTCTACTCTAAACTACACCGTAGTAGACTGGCTGCTGTGCAGTAGAGTACTCAAGTAAACTTGAGACTACTACTACCATACTACTACTAGTAGTAGTACTAATACTAGCAGTAGTACTCGGAGAACCTACAGTCCTAGATAGTAGCTAGAGTTACTACTCCTACTACTAGTTACCAGGTACTACTACTCCCTAGCTTGTAGTAGTACTACTGGTAACTATGAGCATCATCATCTATCTACTCGCAGCAATATGGAGTTCAGGGCTCTTCGAATAAGTGTGCGCTCATATATCGGTTTTAATCTACTCATTTTTTTACGCGCACGCACATGGTGTGCGTCGATTTATTCGCTTTTGCTCTACCTGGTAGAGTTCTTCAATCACGTCGACTACCTAGGCGGTGCTTGAAATCGCAGGAACATTGACCAAGGCTGAATTCACACCTCAACCAAGTTTTTCCGGGAGGCTTCGTTGATTTCCAGTAGTTTCTGTCGGCCGGCTACATTCAGAGACAAATAAAAATACGCTCTTGGACTCCAAACTACATGGTGGTGAACAAACCCAATCTGCAAATCTTGCAAGGTTCATTTTTTTGGAATGGTTTCATGAAAGGCATCTGCATAGCTTTCGCAGATGCGTTCACTGCAAACATCCTGGGTAATATCCTGCGATACCGGACGAACATTGTGCATGTAATATTGTGAGTTAAGAAATTAAAGAGTACCTCGTTGTTGTCGTCTGCCTGGTATCCATTTTTGAGAAAGTAAAATTCTTAAAAAATACTAGTAGAGTACTCGGTAGTACTCTACTACCAGGAAGAGACGGTACTATCTACTAGTTAGTACTATTCTGCACTCACCTACCAGTACTAAATAAGAGATTTCCAAGGTGTACTGAAATGCTCCTAATTGACAAACGCTCCTAATTACCAAAACAAATGCTCCTATTTCCATGTCAAACGCTCCTAATTGAAAATCAAATGCTCCTAATAATTAAAAAAATGCTCCTAAAACAAAGAGATA
>Ga0210036_1001126_pt1 | contig 30354 bp, 21 predicted proteins | sample CryGeymeta201515_FD_185469 | JGI IMG/M metagenome (GOLD analysis project Ga0210036, IMG submission 185469) | Groundwater microbial communities from Crystal Geyser aquifers in Utah, USA - Crystal Geyser metaG 2015-15 (SPAdes) (version 2) | ecosystem: Environmental > Aquatic > Deep subsurface >...
AGTGGTAGAGCAAAATAGGCTGGGTGCTGGTACCTGTGCTGTTAGCCAAACAGCAGGGCAGAGTGCAGTTTAAATCCTTACTCAGGGAGCCCCCCCCGCACCAAGGGGGAGTGCAACAGCGTCGTCGTCTTCGTCGTCGTCTGCAGAGAATAGCGTCTGGAGAATCATGCGATCCATTACGTGATCTAACTTGTCCCAAAGATGAAGTTGTGTAACGTGATGACCATGTATTCTCTGTCCGAACTCAGGGAAAGGGCAAAACGACCAGGTGGAAGGCAACAACTGTAGGATGCAAAATAGAAAGAAAGGTAGGCAAATGCTAATCCTGATGTAGTTCATTGTTGATTGTTGACGCCGTCGGATACTGCCGACATGAAGAACTCGTGTAGATACGTCTTACTTTCTCTATCTAGTCACATGTGTCGTTGTTTGTTAACATGGTGGTACTTTGTCAGGTTTGCTTTATAATATTATTGGTCTAGTAGTCTACTAGTGCTTCGTGATCGATGCTGTTCCTGCCTTTGCTCTGAGCTGGAAAATCGAATTGATTATTGATTCTTGCAATCGTCAGTGAAGACGCGCATAGGCTCCTTACGACAATCGTGCCCTAGTAGTACTTTTAACCACTCCTCCGAGTGGTAGTACTAGTAGTCTACTCAGCGATTACACCAGCCCAACTGCAACATTGAACTACCACTACTACTACGTAGACCTAGTAGTAGACTACTAGAGTATGGTAGCTACTAGTAGTAGTGGACTAGTAGCTAGAGTAGTCTACTACTAGAGCAGTATTTTTTGGTTCCTGTATTTTGAAAGCAAGTGTGCGTTTTAGAGTGACTCAAGATTTTTTTCTTTTTCTGCATTTCAATCATCTACGGCAACACAAATAGTTCACACACAAAAATAGTAATACTTGTATTACACAAATTTTGCTCGATTAAAACACTGCGATGGCGTTCAATTCTGCCTCGAGGAATCGAAGATCTGTCGCATACTTTTTGACGCTTATATCTATCCTTGTGACACCTTGCCATGCCCTTGTACCTCCACACACCACTGCGTCGTCTGCTTCCACAACAACCACTGCATCCACTTCTGCTACTACTGCTACTACTACTGCCAACTATTATGGAATCACTGAATCCTTCTCGGTTCCTTTGTTGATGGAGCGTCCCGAACCTCAAACGTTTTGGGGAACACTCAATCAGCTCTGGAATGATCCCAGACCCATTACCAGTTTGATTGGCGATGCCATGGATACGAACAACAACAACAACAACAACAACAACAACAACAACCAGAATGTCAATACGAAACATGATAGCAGCAACATTCCCTATTGCATCATTAGCGATGAATTTACAATTCAAGAAAAACATAAATTTCGAATTCTTCTCTATCCCCGAGGACGATTTGCTGGGTCGTCTTCCTCCACCACCAATGCCGGTCCGGCTGCTGCCTATTTGAGATACATTCCCGACGCCTATGGCGACGAAGTCGACATTGGTTGGAAGCTACGGTTAGTAGATACACGACAGCCAGATTCAGCACTGCCCGTCATGACATCTGGAGGACTGCCCCGTTCCAACACGACGTGGTCGGCTGCCATGACGTTTTGCAGTGAGTTGGAAGACATCGAAAGTGTCGGTCGGGCAGCCGATTGGGGTAGCTCGACTTGGTATTCTTCAAACGTATGCGAGGCATTGGGACACCTGGAAGCGGAAGGAGAAATTACTGTGTACGGATCCAGGACGGGAGAATCAAGTTTTTCTCTACCACGTCCTGGTGGAGCAGTAAAGGCTGTTTTAGAGTCGGCAGCAAACGGTGCCAATGTCATGAAGTCCAGCCAAAAGCAAGTTGACATCATCAATGGAGCAGTCATACAGGTGGAACGGCCTTTTCGAGTTGGAGAAGTCATTATTCCCATGGATATGGGCGCTGTCAACAAGAAAACCCAAAAATTGCTGGAAGCATCTTTCATATATCCTGGGACGGACTACAGGATCATGACCATGTCCGACAAGGACGGCAATCCCATTTTTTCAACCGACGTCTTATCTCCAGAAGAACGACAGCACGTTCGACTGGCCCTTCGACCCTGTGGTTGGAAGCTACAACAACAAATGTGGAAGAATCGAGGCATGAAGGCGGATTGGCCCGTGGAAGTCCCCGCTGGTTGGCTTTCGACGAACTCGTTGTCGAGATTTAATTGGGCCACAGCCATGCCGCGCGTGTCGTCCACCTTTCAGCGGGACAAGACGGCTGTTCTCTTGGGTGTTGCGTTGGCACTGGCTCCCTTGCCAGGTGCGTTGATTGGTCGTAATTTCATGTCCCTGTATGCCATTCCCAGTGCAAGCATGGAGCCGACATTGCTCAAGGGAGATGTGCTTTTAGTAGAAAAGTTCCCTGGTATCTTGGATCGAACGCAGAGGGGTGATATTATCCTCTTTTCTCCTCCATCGGCCCTCAGAGAAGTCGTTGGCAGTAGCATTTCTGCCAATTCTTTGTTCGTCAAGAGAATTGTGGCCATGCCAGGCGATAGCAATATTGTGATGAAGTTGGATGGCAGCAATGAAGTCTTGGTCGATGGACAACCAGCTATTGGACCGGATCGCAACTTGTGCGACGACGAACCCTTGCGATTGATCGACCGCTTGTTGAAAAATGGCAAAGGCAAGAGCGTTGATATGTTGGGCGAAGACGAGGCCTATGTATTGGGGGACTGCAAAGCTGTCTCCGTTGACAGTCGAGTCTTTGGTGTGTTGCCCGAGAAGAACATAGCCGGAAAGCCAGTGGCAAGAGTATGGCCGCTGTCTCGATTTCGAATAGGACCAATATAACCTAGTGCCATAAAAGTTTCAACGAAATATGTATTTATATTATATTTGTAATCGTATTTATACTGTATTTGTAATAGCATGGCTATAAATGTACCTTCTTCGTTTTTTCGCAGAATTTTATTGAGCGCCAGTCCAATACAGACCAAGTTTAAACTCGTCTGTTGAGCTTTCGTGCCATTGCCATAATTGTGGATGTATCACTAAATGTTGTTCAGGAATGTTAGTTTCGCTTTCGCAATTGTCGTTTGGCTTTGTCTATCCGTCCCATGACAGCTTGGATATCACGATCTTGTAGGGTAAAGGCATTCAGGACTTGTTCAAAGCTCACGAGAGTGTCTTCGAACGTCCCCGCCACTTCTTCTTGAATGCGACTGACAAACCCCGTGCTGGTTACAGCCGATAGCGCCGTAGAATGACCTCGTCGGGTATCGTCGTAAGTCCAATCGTCGCTCAAAAAAGTGGCATCGTCGTCCCATGTTCGATCCAGAGTAGATTCGTCGTGCCCCATGGGTGAACTGTCGTCAATTTCGTCCCTCTTCTGACGAATTTGTTCCGTTTGAGGCTCAAAAGAATCGTCCACGTTAAATTTGGGAAGCGATGGTGGCGGGGGCGGTGGAGGGACAGGTTGGTATTTACTTTTGGATTTCTTGTTGCCTTTGGAGGCCTTGGAAGATCCCTTGGAACGTGCGGGAGACACAAACTCATAGTCTGGATCAGCGTGCCTGTACATGGCTTCATCACTGGAGGATACTGGCGAAGGAATTCTTTCACTCTGGCAATCATCGGGAAATTCACTGCCCACTGGCGATCCCACATGACGAGGCGATCGTCGTTTGGGAGGTCGTCGCTTGTTCTTTTTGGGGCTGTTGTGGTGACTATTGGGAGATGGTGGCACCGTGACACCCACTCCAGCGTAGACACCATCAGGTTCTCGCGACGCTCCACCACTAATCACAGAAGTAGGTTCCTTCATAGTCTTGTTGCTAACCTTTGGCGCCGTCTTCAGTATCATGACATTATCGTATTCTTGCCGTAATTGTTCGTCTCCCAAAATTCGAACCGCCATGACTACAGCATCCATCTTGCGTTCCGCGTGAAATCGATGACTGGCCGTAATGTCATCTTGCTCCTCTTCAGAATCAATACTCGCCAGCAGAGCAAAGAGTTCGCTGCGTCGATCAAAGTAAGCCATTTGGATTTGTTCCGCCGTGGCACTGGGCTTGACCTGCAGGACATCCTTGTAGAGATCTGCGAGTTCCCCATAGGCAGCGTAAATTACTTCCAGATTGGGTGCAGGATCGTCCAAGTCGTCCTGACTTGCTGCAGCATGCTCGTTTTCATTGGTTGCTGTGGTGATGGCGGGTGGATTTTCTCTTGTTTCAGCAGAGCGCCACATATTCGACCACAGGTTGGATGTGTTGGATGGCCAGCAACTACGCGACGGTTTGGTCTGCGGAAGTGCAACGTATATTACCTACTACCTGACTATTATTTGATCGTGTCAAGTGCTAATCTACAACAGAGGACACTTGACAATATCTTGAACCGACAATTGTTATCCCAGAGCGAGATTGACAACCCTAGTAGTAGCGTCAGTAAGTCGTCTTTAGCTTATGCTCGTCCTTAAAATGTGTTATACGTTTTTTGTAATGACAAGGTGTGCAAGTGCCGTTCTACTTGCTTTATCACTACTCTACTTCTTGTTTGTCGTACTACTATTGAGAACTACTCGTAGTAGACTAGTCTAGTATTATTTAATAATTCCACTGAGAGGAACTCTCTCGAGAGAGCACCTGGAACTCTCTCGTGAGAGCACCTACCGTAGTACTAGCCGTAGTATTAACTACTCTCACTATCATCTAGTGAAGGAGAGTTCTTGCCAGAAACCTAAAGAGGCGCGAAGGCGGGACAGAAAATGTGAGGCGCGAGAGGCTGGCTCGGAATTGCATTTTAACTGTGTGTAAATAAAGACTAAGCCAACGGAATCAATAGCTAAGTACGAATCGTTGAAACCAATTCAATTGTAAGTTACGAAAGTGAAAATAGAGATAGAGTCAAGTGAGGAGAGTGATTGTCGGAGTGAACTCTACTAGTCTACTACTACTACTAGACTAAGTAGTCTTCTCGTTCCACGAACTTCAAAGGGCAAGCCACAGCGAAAAAGAGACAAAAATCAATGAAAGACACTACTAGTATTATCATATCATAAATCAGCGTTAACAATCGCCTTTGATTTTCTAACATGATCACCGACTCGAATCATGAGCGCATTGTTGTAAACCGCTTTTTGCTTTCAGTCATTTCTCTCTAGGTATTCTCTGCTGTGAGCAAGTGATCATGCAGTGAAGCAGTTCCTGAAATGCCCAGTTCCTCTCGTAGTTTTAAGACCAGGCAATGGTGGATTTCCTCCAAACTTTCAGTAGTATATTGCTCCTTGTTCAAGCCATGTACATCGGGTAACTCTTCTGGTTTCTCCTTGCTCAAGTTCCAATACATAATGGTATCAAAGTCAGCAATAGAGTTTAATATGCACAATGGCAAGGCAAGAGTAAGTTTAGCTCTTGTGCATGCCACATATGCTAAGTTAAGATCATCTCCCCACGGCTGAAAGCCGAACTTCCACTCTCTCGAAACCTTCAGCTTCTTGCCACTAGCGGAAACAAAGCCAGAATACTGCACCGGACGTACTTCGTAGTTGGCTAGCGGAATAAAATCATCCGCAAGCTGCACATGGACCCATTCCATTCCCTTGGCAGCATGGCAAGTTGTAAAAATCAGGTCGGCCTCTTCAGAAGGATAATTTCTGTCGACTACTTGCTTTCTGAATAAGTCAACAGCTTCCATTGTATACTCCTGGTACGTCGTGACCACAGAGATGGGTACCATATATCTGTACATCTCTCGATCCTGAACATCCTCACAAAACATTGGCCACGAAACGAATTTGTCGGCAAACTCCGGAAACAGATTTGGCGCAAGTTTTGTCGTTGCTGCGGCTGACTCATCCTGATTGTCCTCGTGAAGCTCGAATAGCTCGTATACTGCACCAATCAGCTTAAATATAGAAAGCCACGCTTTTCTTCCCGAGTTCTCGCCAAACCCATTAATATGAATCTTTGGTAAAGCATGCGCAGTTTCGTATAAAAGATTGTTTTCGTTTCTCGCGAGACTCGAATTAACCTGTTTATGTCGTGGTTTCTCATTCACGATATCTTCGTCGACGAACTCAGAGTTATAATCTTCAGAATCTGACGCTGTCTCCTCGTCTTTTTCAGAAATTCCATAAGTTCTGTTTGATTTCATGGCTGCATTCTTGGTGTGTTTGGCATTTGATTCGTCGATTTTGTCCGTAGCTGGATCGAATCCAATCACTTTCAAAGCTTCTACAAGCAATGTTTTATTTGTTCTGGCGATGAATGTTATCTTCTCCTTGCGTTCCCTGTAGTTCCTCCATTCTGTCAGCAATGACCTTTCGGTAACTATTGAGGGCATTTCTTTCCCTGCTTTGACACGGTAAGGACTCCAATTTTTCCACTTCTCGCAATGGCGACGTCTACAATACACTTTCACGGTTTGATCCGAGTTTTCTTTTGCAAAAAGAACTAAGTTGGCAATCTTGGCAATTCCAGGACCAAATCGCCAAGATTCGGTCAGCATTCGCTCCTCGTCGATCATCAAGTCCATCAGAAACTCGGGCTTTGCACCACGAAAACTGTAGATCGATTGCGCTGCATCTCCTACTACGTATGCGTGTTTTGCGAATTTCACTTGATCTGCCACCCAAGATACTTGACATCCATCCATGTCTTGAGACTCATCAATCAGCAAGATGGTTCCTGAAACCTCCAGCGAAAGAAGCTGAGCACGCTTCATGATAAAATTGAATGTTCGAATATCTTCCTCGACGATCTTGTCCCAGAGCTTGCAGGCGTGATCAGCATACCAATTCAAGGTGGCGGCATTATAGGCGTTCATACTAAATCCAAATTTCGGCCCTTTCTTGTCCGATTTGTGAAACAATTCTGCAGGATAGTACGTTCGTCCGAAAGTTTCTCTCTTGCCAAATTCTGTGCGGCTCATAGCTCTGGTACAAAATTGAGTTAAAGTTTTGTAGAGAAAGAACTCGACTTTATCTCGGGCTAGTCGACGTGCCGTACTTTCGGCATTTTCTGACGCGTGCTTTCTTCGATGTATCTCATGATAACACGGTCCTAAAAAGGAATCTATCTCGAAGTCAAGAGTCTCTGCTATCCACTTTCTCAGCTTCTTATCGGACCACACTTTGCCACGGCCGCCGCTTAAACCATTACTAGTATGGGGCTTCTGGTGATCGCGCTGATGTTGCTCCAGTGCACGGAAAGCACACGAGTGGAGCGTTCGCGCGTCAATGGCAACCTTTCCAGCGAGAGTAGACTCTTCTAATGCTTTCGAGAGCCGTTTCATCCCATCCAGGGCTGCTGCTTTGGTAAATGTCAGATATGTAATATTTTGATGGCCCAGCTCCGCAGCCCGCAACGCTAAGCACAACAGAGTCGTGGTCTTTCCTGTACCTGCAGCTGCTGTCACACGTACCAGGTGGCCTATCCCCTCTGTTGGCGGAGGCTTGCAGGTGTCCAGGATCTCATTTTGCTCACTAGTCAACTGGATACCACAGAGATGAGTACCCGTCATGATCAGAGCTCCGAGCCATGGACGATGGAGAGTTGAGAGTTGTACTTGCACAATACTGTGCTCTCGTCAGCGAATTGCTGTATAACAGAGAAGTAAAAAGCACTATGATAATACCTGGCCTCCTACGTGGTATTCCAAAGGCCGGGCAAACTACAAAATCATTCTATCGTGTGCACTTGTTGAAACTTGAAACTTAAATACTGTAATAATCACAATGGGAATTTAAAAAGTCAATTAAGATTTGACGAAAAAGAAGTGTCGCAGTATTCTTTTAAAAACTTTTGGAAAGGCCATGCTCGGTGGTTGGGATTGGCCACATACGCGTTCCAGTGCACCTAAGGAGCACCTCAACACTCGACAGCTCCTGCGTCCTGCGTCGTCTTCGTTCCGCGGCATTTTATTTGAAAAGAAAATACTGGCAAATCTACGGTACTTGCTTTGAACAGGAAGCGTCCCCTAGGTGTTTACAGAAACACCGGAAAATAGTAGAGGCCTTCAAAAGCACTTCTCGGCGTGCAGCTTCTGAAGTTTTTCGAGAAGTGTACCCTGATTCGCTTCACAGCTGAGGCTCGATGTTTTGGAGTCGGATAACACGAACCGCTGGTTAAGCGGTTTCAATTGCATCTGGAAGGTTGCATGCAAACTAGTAGGACAGTAGTTCAAGTGCTGCGATTGCAATAACCAGAACAGGCAGGCAGAAAAACCATCTCTGACTAGCACTACAGCAAAAGCAGGCTCACCTTTCTTCAGCAGAGCTGTAAAACCCCTTTTAAGTATAGTTACAAGTTACAAATACATACTCCTAAACCACATTATGTACGTTAACTAGGCTTTGTATCAAAGCCACATTCTCGGATTTCCTGCATGTACTCATCGCCCCAACCACTCCTGGTATTGCATTGAAAGTTCAACTCCAAGGAAATAATGTGATGAAACCAGTTATTAGGTAGGTATAGAGCATCGCCTGCCTCTAAGATGACTTCATTGCCCATGGCCGAAGCAAACTGAGGAAAGCGTTCCAAGTCAGGATTACTCCAACTAACTTCGGAATGTCTAGCAGAGGGGTGATTCCTGTTAAAAAGAGCCATGTTGAGGCACTGGTCTGGAGAAGCTAGCATGTATCTGATGGGTAAGGATGAGACAAGAATGAAAGGGTGAGCAAAGGTTGAAAAATTCAGTGCTCGCAGGTGTCATCATTCTACAACGTAACTAAGAACGTACCGCCTGGTGCCCCCGAGCACAACAATCGTGTTGCGGCCAGCATCAAAGTGATTGTCGGCCACAATTCCCTTTTGTCCAAACCTGCAATGGATTCCCTTTTGCTTTTCCGCTTCACGGAGGTAGAGTCCACCAGAGGTCGGTTGAAAGAAGGGCAATTCATCGTATAAGAATTCAGACGATCCCTTGTCACAAGATCCATCCGGTCCTGTCAAACCACAACCAATGAGTCGATAGTACCAATGTGGCTGATCGGGAGTACATTTGTCGTCCGTCACATTGGCGCGTTCGAGCCAGTCTTTGTAGCTCATGCGCATAGATTGCGTTGGATCCTTCCAGCCGGGTGGTGCCGTCCTGCGAGTGCGAAGTTTTGCTTTTGGAGGTTGCCGGGGAGGAACAGCGTACAAAAAGTGATTGGTGTCACTGCGGGTTGTTCGATGTTGGACGTCTCCAAGCATACGTTCCATGTAGCCCGGCGAATTCCAGCGTTCCGCTGTGGCTGCAATTCTGGGATCCTTGGTCATTACGAATGGAAGCTCAAGATTTCTGTATGTCATGGCCTTATCGAAGTCATTCTCAAAATCAAAGACACAAAGACCATTGAAAATGGTGTTTGGAACAGTCGTATTTTCCGGATTCCAGTTGTCGACCAATTTCATGATCTTCCACTGAAAAGGATAGCCAGATGGAGGAGTTTCGGGACAGTTGTAAATATCATAGGCTGGTTGCGGGAGCTGGTCGCTGTTGTGGTCTAGGGGAATCGTCGGTAGGGTTTCCACGCTAGTATACTTTTTCATACCAGCAACTGCCTGTAAAGATCGAGTATGATCTTTCGGAAAGATATCGTCGATTTCTTGTCTTAGATTGGCATAGTTATAACTGCGGTCTCCGACAATTTTGTGAGAGTGCGGCACTCTGTAAACCTCTGGTTTCCAAGGGAGTTCGTGAAAACGTGGACCGCCACTGTGCTTTGAGGATGACCCAGCTACTGTGGTAGCAAATGCGGTGCCCATGGCGTCAAGCATGGGAAAGAGAATCGAGGAAAATATCAGCGACGCCTTGCCCAGGAACCACAAGATGCAGACAAAGAGTACCGTGAAGCATGTTGCCATTATCAGCCAATCCTCCACTTCATCTCGCATCTTTTTGAGAGTATCCCACCATGGACGATTTCGGAGGTTTCGATGGCGAGGAAAATGTCCTTTGCAAGGTGCATCATTTTGCTCGAAGTTGTTGTTTTCTGGTTGACGGGTGGCTTCGGAAATCGTCTCCAGGTGCTTTTGAGTTCGATGGACAATTGTCATTGTTAAAAGCTGCTATCGACGAGAGTTGTCAAGCAGATTAATATTATAAGCAACAACTTCCAGAAAATAATGGTTTGCTGTGTTGTTTGTTGTTCGCATTGGCTGTTTGCCCGATCCTAACGCCATTATGGTTCCCATTCGGCATCATTGTTTTCGCCTAGTAGTTCGCTTTTTGACATGGGAGCTCAACAAATTTTAAATATTTTGTTGATATTCAGACGCACACACGAACAAATTCTGATGAGAAAGATGCAATTAGGGTTATTAAAGGCCTGAATCTCCGTACTGTACTTTTATGTACTACTAGCTACTAGTAGTAGTACTACTAGTAGTAGTAGTACATCAGGCACCATCCAAACGTTCAGAGGAAGCTTTTAGCATAGCTGATGATGGCTGACACTAGTCTTACAAAAATAGCTACCCACTACTCTGGCAACAAGCTGCTCGATTGCTGACGCAATGCAGAGTCAGTCCAAGTTCAAAAACAACCTCCTCACTCAACAAAAAATCAGAAAATAGAATCACCTGCTTGCCCGCATCAAAGATACTCGAGTATGATACTACTCAGGCCTCGGAAAGCTCCATTTTTGAGATTATTTTTGTTCTTGCCATCAATTTTTTGTAATATTTGTGTATCGCACAAGGTGGGGGTATTAGTAATGTACTACAGCCAGTAGACGAGTACCTGGTATTTAATAGACAGTGTTGTGAAGCTCAGGCTGTAAGCAGGATTTGGACATCATTCGCTATGCAGCTTTGAAGGATGTTTGCAAGCCAGTCGTGTCGAAAGTCACGTCAACAGGGAACCAAAGAATTAATTAAGCAATCTCATATCTTGCTTTTTATTAGTACTACTGTACCTGGTACTAGTAGGCAGCTACTAGTAGACTGGTACTTTTGCAAATATTGTTAAGTGTTGCTCTGCTAGCACATTTTTTTGCTCGTGCACATGAAGTATTATTAGTCTAGTAATTTAGTAGTTCAATCATACTGGTAGTTGCCTGCTGGTGGTACTCATTTGAACCTCGAATTATTATTCTGTTTACTGTACCTGGTACCTCCCTTATCCTCGCAAAGCGTTATGCTTTCACTTACTTAATCTACGTACCTTCAGACTACTGTAGACTACCTGGTAGACTACTTCAGATACTAGTACATTTTTCGAACTACGTATTCTCGTCATGCCAACAAAAACCGCAAAACCAATCCGGAATAATCTTTACATAGCTTCCTTTAATCCAGAGGTAAACATGTCACAGCTTCTCCTCCTCTTCTTGTTTCTAGTGCCAATAAGTCTGGTGCAGGGTCAAGCCTACAACAGCAATATCAGGAGATTGGAGTCCAGTCTTCTTTCTGGATCGTTCAATGGCAACCAACCCACAAAGACGCCATTGCAACCACAAAATGAATTTCTCGGTATTCCTGGCACGACACAAACAAAAAATGGATTTGATACAGCTTTGGGGAACGATGCCATTTGTTGGTTGGGTTTTACCAACAGTACCATTGTGCCAGGCGCACCTATCAACCAAGGCAACAGCAACACTAGCGCTGTTGACTTGGTTAAGCAAGTTTTCCCCAATCCTCTCGTGGAAGACTTTGTCTTTTTGGAGACAAAAATCTTGACTGCTTGTCCGCCTGGCAATACCGTGCGAGTCGAAAAACCCGTAGAGGCGCAACGCGGAGAGCGATTGAGAACCTTGCGATTGTACAACTACACGGTCTACGTGGAAATTGATTTGGATCATCTCAATGGGGAAAGCTTGATAACGGATGAACGTAATGATACCATTGCCTTGCAAGTAGTTGTGTGCCGCCTCGGAAAATCGGGATTTTGTAGTCCTTTCGTGCACGAACAAGGTATGCTAAAATTCTATTTTTCTTGATTCTGATTGATAAAAATTAGCACTGCGATTCTTATACCTTCATCCCAACACATCTAATTTTGTAGCCAACTACAAGGAAGCCATTGAAAAGTTCAACAACGGCGAAGCCCTCAACGCTATCGGCAAAACAGTCGAGGGAGAACTGCACGGTGGGACCCACATCCACTCGCCCTGGAGTTTTCTTGATATGCGCGGTCAACGAAAGCTGAGCAAAAATGTGACGATTCAGATGCTCGTCAAGGTTCCGGGTGAATACTTTGTTGTTGGAACAGCGCAGCTGTATACCGGCACGGAAAACGCCACCTATCGGTACGATATTGCCAATGCCTTGGCTTTTCAAGAAGGACGATACGTCCTGTATCAAGATCCAGCCGTCATCAACGAAGTTTCCGACTCGGTTTTGTATTCCAGCTATGCTGCCATTGCTTTGGCAGCCGCTGTCTTGGCATTTTTGATTTGTCAAACCCTATGGAATCGGGATCATCAAATCTTGCATCTCTCACAGGGGCATTTCTTGGTGGTCTTTTTGATGTGTGCCTTGTTGGCTACGTGTTCCGCTTTTCTGCTAGAGCCCAAGAACGACGTATACTGTCGTATCAACTATTCTCTGATCATGATTCCCGTTCAACTCATGTACGCCATTACTGCGGGTCGCTTATGGAGAATTCATGCTGTTATTTCGCCATTGCTTTTGGAACATTTGAGCAAGGGAGAGCCAGGAATGCTTCAGCGCTTTGTCGAGGCATTGACCTTGGTCAGCTACAAACTCAACAATTTATTTACGTTGAAAAGGAAGAATATGCGACGCAGTACCGGCGGGGGGCTGAAGCAACAAATATCGCAATTTCAACTTGCCTGTGTCGTGGCCATCTTTGCAATTCCACAAGTTCTGCTTCAAATTGTGGCCGCTATTGTACAACCTCAAGAACGCCAAATTAAGTTCAACGAGGACGAATCGATCGGGCGTGCAACATGTTCCAATGGTGTAGCAGCTGGGTCGAAAATTGTTAATTACGGCTTTTTGTTGCTGTTATTATTGGTCTTAATTCTACTCTTCATGGCACACTCGAGTCGGAAGCTTCCCTCACTGTTCAACGAGACCAATGTCATTTATGACTCTACTTTTTTGAGTATGGTGCTGCTAGTGCTGGCAGGTGCAGTCATTGCTCTGACAAATAGTCCCACATCAAGTCCCAATGTGCAGTACCTGATTAGCTTGGCCTTGGTTCTATCGATTACTCTCAACTCAGGGGTTCGGATTGTATTGCCAAAGTTGAAGCGAGTGTGGAAGAATGAGACAGTGATTGTCTCGAAATTGGTTACCGACCATCACCGGAAAGCAAGAGAAAAGCGGGCAATGTGTGACTCCGCGGAACGAGACAGTACTACCAGCCCCATGCACGGAGTAACTGGCTTGGATATGAGCACACCAAATTATCAAAATTCTTTTAGTGGTGGCGATTATGATCAGACGCAAGGTCACGGATTGCTGCCAACGTACCATTCCAATAGCGACGACATTGGCGGAAGATGCTCTTTAGGCAGTAGAGATAGCAATTTGTCAAGCACCGAAGACGTCGACAAAAAACATCAAGTCTCCAAAATCGTAGAGAATCCAAAGAATGCACGCTCGCCAGCAGACGAAGAGGAAGATCTGCCGACTAATAGTCATTCTGAAACGCAAAATAATGTGACAATGCCGGTCTCGCAAGGCAAAGGACTGGAGCACCCGGAAGGCGACAACGGTAAGCTGAATGCCAGAAATACCGCAGATGAGGACTTCAAAGCGAAACAGAGAGACTCGGTGCCAGCTCACCGAGATTCCACGAAAGGTGCCCTTTCAGGCACTCTCGATAAGGGCGGCATTTCAACTGATGTGGTCATCACAAATGATGATATCGACCGAGAAGAGCGTCGAGAAAAAAAGTCCTAATCATTTGAGTCACGAGCCGCCGGCTTTCTGCATACCATGGCAAAGGGTGTATCAAGGCGATTATCAGGTAAGAGACTGGACATTGGCGAGTCTGGTGATGAGGAAGCGAATCAAGGAGAAGTGCACGCAGGTGACGAGAAGAAAAAGGCCGTGATGTCCAAAAAGGATCTTTCCGGGAAGTTTGTAGTGGCAGAAGACGAGACGCCAGCACGGTGGCTGGTTCTAAAAATGCTGGACCTGCAAGACCAGCTTGAATCTGTCAACAACAAAATAATGAGCGGAGAGGCTGTGACGAAAGACGACTGGAGAGTTATTACTAAATTGACCGGCAAATTAGACCACGCCTTTAAGGACGAAGTAGATTTTGAGTGGGACATGCAGACGAAGGCTGCGGAAAGTTTGCGGCGTGTAATGCCAACGGATATGGTCGGATCTCGCAGCAGCTCGGCACCTTATTCATCGATGGACGAACGGGAGAAGGGTAATAAAAACATTGACCCCGAAAGTCAGTCGAGTGTAGCAAAAATCAACGTTGCAGCTTTGCCTTGGAGTATCCCGAACGGGCAAGAAAACGTGAATGCAGTCGAAGATGTTGCAAAACGAAATCTACAGCACCAGGTAAGCAGCGGATTATCCAACTTCGTCGACGAACCTAACGGGGAAGAGTTTTTTCTGTGATATTTATGTGTCGATGAATTTGTATAAGCAATACTCGGAATCTACTTAAATCATCAACGAGGTAGCTATGAAGGACTATGAAAGTTAAGACGATACTTCACCATGAAACCTTTATGCACAAGCTAAGTAGAGCTGGCATCTTCGCCTCCCAAACTCAGATCCTTTTGAAATTTACTAGATGTGGGCTTTTTCATCAACTCGCGCAGGGCAATGGTCGCGTAAGCCGACGATGGAAGAGTAAACCCAACCACCATGCCGAGTAACGCCCTTTCACCGGTGTCGGGATCGTCGAGCACAGGAACATTGTTGAGCTTCATGAGATCCGTCTGAAGCAAAGGTTGAACGGGATCGTTGTACTCCACGATGGTAAAATCAACATCTTCCGGGCAACATATAACTTTTCTGTAGTCTCCTGGACAAGTCAGATTCCGATCTTGGATCTTTACAAACATATCGCAATTGATTTTCATCTCGTGCATTAGTGAGTCGAAGAGCTTTCCGGTTTCGTTTGCGGGCCGTCGGCTCTTTGTCCCCAATAGAGGCAAGACGATATCTTTGAGCGTGTAACTTTGGGAAGCAATATCCTCTTCCGTAACATGCCTCACCTCGGAAGTTGAATTATCTGAGGAAAAGACAAGATCGCCAACTAGGATTTCACGGCCAAGCTTCTCAATTCGATAGGAAGCCACTTTGTTCCACATGAGGCTCTGTACGGCATGCATGAACATCATTCGCATCGTTTTGTTGATGCATGAAAATGCTCTTTGGTAGTCCAAAGGGTACCGCGCCAGGCTCTGAATTAAGGCTATCTCACTCGACATGAAACGTCCAAAGGATCGAACCACACTTTGCGCGCAGTCTGCTTCAACTTTAGCTCTGGCCTCTTCCGAGGCATCGGTGCTCAACGCGGAGAATCGCTGTGCCCACCGCTGTCTAGCATCATGAATGAAGTCCTTTTCTCCTTCCTTGGGTCTCATAATTATGTCCACGATTTGTTCAAAGTTTCCTTGCAACAGTGCAATCCCACAGTGGTGAGTATCGTGAAACTTTCCGAACCGTTGCGTTCCAAAGTAATTGATAAAGCCACGATTCTTTAGTTGTTCGGCTGATTTTGCAACTATAGCTTTGGCAGCGGCGCGATCGGAGCCTGCGGTTTGGACATTGCGCAGCACCACATCAAATCGATTGCCTTTTAGAGAACCCAATCGTAATTCTTCGTCGACAATTTGAAAGTTACCAACGCGTACAACAGCCACTCCACCTTTACTGCTATTACCTCCTCCATAGTTATTGCTTTCCTTATTCTTGGTATTGTTGACCCAGGCAATCTCTTGAGGATGCTGTTGATACAGAGTACAGAATTGTGTTGTCACACCTCTCTTGTCTTTCATGCCGGAATAGCCGACGCGAACTTTTTGGTGTGCGCCCCGGCCACCCCTTCCACCTCTGCCCCCACGACCTCCTCGTCCGCCACCACCACCCAAGCGCTGCGTAACCTGTTGGAGGGCCGTATGGGTATCGCAATTTTCCTTGTACAAGACGAAGCGTAAATATCCTTTAGGTTTCGGGGCACCGCTACGGTTGGACTTGCGTCCTCCCTGGCGGTCGAATTTACCATAGTTGGGCATTTTTTGCTCGTGTCGCGAAGGCCATAGCCGAATCACCTTGTTGCCGTCCTTGTCCTCGGCTGTGTCGGCAGTGGCCAGATTGCTCAGGGCCGAAGATCGAATCCAGCCATGAACAGCTGTGCGACTGCTCTTATCTGCCAGGGGAGGCAACGAGATGAAGAGTTGCTCATCCTCGACTTCTTTTTTATTGCCGTTGTCGGTGTCTTTATTGGCATTCTCTGCGGTATTTGTAACGGTTGTTTCAGACACCTCTTTCTTCAATTTGTGGCTATCAGATTCAAAAAAACGAATGATGCGGATTGCTGCCTCTTCGCCAATCAATTTACCGAGCTCGACTGTCATGTCGGGCCATGGCGGTTCCTCGTTCTCAGTGGCAACCCTTTTGGTTGATGGTTCCTCCTTCTCCTCGTCAAGCTTCCGTTTCCGTGACTTTCCATCATTTGAATTTGCAAGACTCGCCGCATTTACTTCCTGAAAATCTTCTACCCTTAATGATTCCAGTCGCGCCACTTCTCCACTTTCGCTTACTTCGTGGACCACAAAATCAGAGTAGCGAGCTTTGACAACAGCTGAAAATCCATCATGGTCTGGACTAAGATAAACAGAAATTCCTAGTTGATGCTCAATGTCGTCAGCAGCGTGAGAAGCGGCGTAGTTGCTAGTATCCATAGTTTTGTTCCTTTCTGATGTAGACTACGAAGGTTTTTGCAATTGATGGGCAGGCCATCTATCGAACTTTGTTCATGGAAAGTACAGACGGAAAATGTACCTAATAAAGATTTTTTTGGAATGAATGGACAACACTTCGAGATATTGTGCGTCCGATTATTTATTTTTTCTATCCTTCGGTCACGTCCCAATCCTTTAAAAAAATGCACAGACGCAAGTTTGGTCAATACTTTTTTACAGTCTTCGAGTTCGAGCTGGTGGCTGGAAAAAGTTGGAGTCTCAAAAACTGAAGTGTCACATGCGTATGGGTTTTTTATAGAGCGTGCTTATTAAAATTCATCGGCCAGAAATTGTACCAGCAGCTAGCTAGCTTGTGCCTTGTAGCGATAACTTTTTCATTGATCGTTCAATTGATAATCAGTTGAAAAACATCTCCCATTTTCGACACCAAGAGTTCTGTCGATGTAATGGCTCTGGCTGCATCTTCGTCGAGATTGTAGAAGATTGGCGAAGGAGACGAAAAACGACTGTCGAGCCATTTTTGTACGAATGGAACTTGGTACGCGGGCTCAAAGAGAATTTCGTTTCCTTCAATGGAAATCAAGGGTTTCCCCGTACGGGACTCTTCCCAAATGAAAACGGCAATAGCCAACATGGCAAAGCGTCCATTGAAGAGCTCCCGTTCTTGCATATTTCGTTTCATTTGGTCCGGTGCACCCGTTAGCATCGACAGCGGGTCCCAGAAGCAATCACCAGGTAAAAAAGCTTCTCCAATCTTATCTACCTCTTTGATAGCTTGCGAATAAATATCGAGATATCCCAACAGCAGCATAATGGCTGTCATGATCAAAGGAAAATACGGCAACGTGACGCCTCCAAAAAATAAGGAATTCAGTAGCGAATTAAACTTGTCCTCTGGCAGAACCAGACGATCCAAAAGCTCCTGCAACGGCCAAAAGGTGGCCGCCAGCATGGCCAAACGACCGTGCCGAATTTCTGCCTCTCGATAATCTCGCAGTATGAGAGCTTGAGGTCGGGATTTGAGTGGAGTTGGGGTATCGTCGTCATTCTTCAGGAGCAACAGTTTTTGCACAACAGCTTGTGCTTGGGGGAAATAATCCTTACTGGCCAAATTGAGGGGGTCAAAATTATAATCTCCCGGCAAAACATTGCTGCCTACACCCGCATTGGCAGGAACGACACCCTGAAGCAGAGCATTTTCTAACAAGTCTTTCGCGAGTTGCTGTTGTTGTTGTTGTTGTTTACTAGAAGCGGAACTACGATTGGCGTACGTGTCTTCGTCGCTTTGTTGTTGCTTGCCGTTCTCTATTTCTTCGATAACCATATCCAATTCGTCGTCCTCTAAAGAATCGAAAAAGTCTTGCAAATCATTACCGTCCAAAAAATTTAAATCTTCGTCACCGTAGTCCTCGTAGTAGTCTCCAACGCCGAGCGCCTCTAACTCTCCCAGTATGTCTTCCAAAGAGTCCATTTCCTCTTCCCTTTCTTCCAATAAATACTGGTCTGTGTGCTCGTCGTCGCTATTGTTGTTGCTGCTGCTGCTGCTGCTGCTGTTGCTATTTTTGCTAGTGTCGCTGTTCTGGTTGGTATCTGCATCATCTGGAGAAGATGATAATGTCATGCTGTACCGTCTTCTTCTACGTCGTTGATAAAAGGTAGGTCTTGAAATTATTCTCAAAGGATCCAATGGAAAAGTAACAGCCGGTATAGTGGCAGCCGTAGGAGAAAGCATCATCATCATGGTCGATGGTGATGATCGTGCCGGTTGCAGAGGCAGGGAATTTTGAAACGCCAAAGTGAACGCCGACTGGCAGCAGCAAGCGGAAACCATTATTATTTCTGCTTTTTTTAGAAGAGGTCTCGAAAGTAATGATTGGAGTATGTGGACGTTTCTTGGATTAGAATACGAAGTACCTGCTTTAGATGGCAAAGCCTTGCGTTGTTATGTTCATTCAGTAGTATGGAGTACAAAGTACAGAGAAAAAGAATGTGATAACAAGATATTTTTTGTATCGTATCTTCCGGTTTACTTCAATCTGAATTACCGAGTAAAAAATACGGGAATAAATAAAGAGTTAACACATTGTTATTAAGTTTTAGTGTAAGAATATTATGTTCTAGTGTGCATCTTTCTATCTTTCTTAGAGTTACGCCTGTCCGCCCATCCTTCGAAAACTCATTGCATACCTCTTTACTAAAGATCCCACAAGTACCAGGTCATCGTGGGTTTCTACATACTGTAGTTATTAACACAAGATAACAACAAGGAAGCAGCAGCAGCAGTATCAAACGCGTCAACAGCAAACAACCCTACCTCGAGTCCTACTTATCTTTGTTGTTGTTCTACCATGGGAGGTAAGAAGACCAAGTAGTTGTCCTGATTATGTCTCTGGAATGATAAACGTAGGATGATAAAGTGGAAGAGCAAAGTAATCTTATGCGAAGAAATCAGAGAGAACGGAGGAGCCGCGCATGGATTAGCCAGGCCAGGATGGGCAGTAGCAAAGTTTTGTATATTACTCGAGTATGAATAACCAGAATACTCTACTAGACTGGCTAATTGCGGCTCTTATGAGAACCATGGCACATTGATGATGGAATACTTTCTCGTAGTTCCTCCGCTCGAGTCGTACCTTTTTATTGCTCCTTTCTCCTCCACTGTTTCTTCCCTTGCTCGTCGCGAAACGTTTCCGCAGTATTCCAATGATCATTACCTGTCTCTCACCTCCCCACCTTACTCTATCAACCCTACTACCCACAGTTTCTTTGAAATTGCAAAAGCGCTTGGCCAGCTCTGTGCTGAAATGCGGAAAGCGCAAGATTTGGTTGGATCCCAACGAGATTAACGAAATTGCTTTGGCCAATTCTCGTCGTAACATTTCCAGATTGTACCGCGATGGTTTGATCATGAAGAAACCCACCGTCGTTCATTCTCGTGCCCGTGTTACCTTGAGAAACGAGGCCAAGCGCAAGGGTCGTCATACAGGTATGTTTTGATGGATTGTGTAGAGAGAGTCTGACGAATTGGTTGAGGCCAAAAAAAGTCTGCCGCGGACAGGACGTGCCCCGTTCCACCATCTTTTTCCTTCCAGAAAAAGCAGGCGCTGTTTGTTGTTTCATACCCCACGACCACAGCCTGGTCGGATTGGGGGCATAGAGCGATTGGTATTGCTGTCTTGCAAAAGACAACAATCCGTCGGCCAGACAACCGGCGGTCCGATTCCACGCGCAATTTCTCCTTCCGTAGAAATTGTGTACTATCTTGTCACTGTGACTACATTATTTTTTTTATGTTGTTGGAATTGGTAATTCTCACTCCTGTTAATTATCCTTCCTCTCAATACAGGTATTGGTAAGCGTCGTGGTACTGCCAACGCTCGTCTGCCTGAAAAGGTCTTGTGGATGCGTCGCTCTCGTGTCCTTCGTCGTCTTCTGCGAAAGATGCGCGACGCGAAGAAGATTGACAAGCACATTTACCACTCCCTTTACATGTTGGCCAAGGGTAACCAGTTCAAGAACAAGCGTGTTCTTTTGGAAACTATTCACGAAATGAAGGCCGAGAACGTGAAGGAGAAGGCTCTCGAGGAACAAGCATCTGCACGAAAGGGACGCGCCAAGTCCCGCCTTGAACGACGAGCGGCACGAGAATCCAAGAAGGCTGCTGATGAAGCTGCGGCCCAATCTTAAACTAGCTTTATGATTATAAGAAAACCATACTCAATTACACTCTAATAGTTTAGCATGGAAGGCATCGTCATCGTGTTCTCTTCCATCTGCCTGTGAAAGCTTCCTTGATCCGGCACTCTTTTACATGAAACCGCTGTTTGGTAGAGTAGATTCAAGCCATGGAATTTTGGAACGTCATCCAACTATAATACTACTAGTCAATAAAAGCAAAGCAACACAACTATGCATGCGGGAGACATCTAAATTCAAGGTTTAATTAGTTGTTTGGTTTCAAAGATATTTGGCATAGGCCACGGCACCAGCTGCCACCAAAGCTCCAAGGAGCGCCGTCTTTTGCAGAAACCCTTTCTGTCCCTTCTTGGTGACCACCATGCCACTCTGTTGCTCAAAATATTCTTGACGAATGGTATCATTGATTCGTCGATGCTTGGGTACAATGTTCAGCCGCGTGGCTAGATCGTACACGTCCGCCAATCCAACGTCGGTACGGCCAATCAAGGCTTGAGGATGATTCAGAAACAACTTGGGAAACCACTTGTGCAAGGTGGTGCGAATCACTGAATGAAGTGTCTCCACGAGCTGTGTCTTCGTGTCCATACAATATAAATTCATGGCGAGATCAGTCAACGAATTTCCTTCCTTCACACGAGCTTCGGAAAAGGCAGGAAGGACCACGGAAAAGTCATCTTTGTGTTGTTGCAACAACAAATACAGGGACTGGGCATCCTTGAGAGCCTGGTTCATACCCATTCCGATTGACGGCGATGTAGCGTGTGCAGCATCACCCATAATCACGACGTTGATGTCCGTCGAATGATAAAAACTGCAGTGAACTTGTGCCGTACGATTCCACCGTTGCGCAACCCATTGTTCGGCAAAATCATTGTAATCCATCAAATCAAAAGCCTTGAAATTCTCCTGCACATATTTGGACACAACTTTGGGATCGTCACTCTTAAGTTCAGGCGCCATTTTGTCCGTATCAAACAAGTGGCGTGCAATTCCAATACTTATGTTCAGCATATCTCCCGTTTCCGGCAAAGCAATTCCTTGCATGCAAGGGAAACAGTCGGGCAACAGGTGCATGCTGCCGGCGTCCACATTCTGGGGGCGCTGGACGTGAACAGCTTTGAAACATTGAAAAATATCGCCCACGTCCATTTCAAAGGTACTGTGGCGCTTGATCAAAGCCTCTCGGACTACACTACGCGCTCCATCGCAACCGACTAACAAATCATAATCCATATAACGTTCTTCTTCGTCATTAGTTGGATTGGTGGGACGAATCAAGACACGCTGATTGTCGTGATCTACATACAAGACTTTGGTGTTGTACAGAGTTGTCAGCAAAGTTCCATCGCTCGTTTCGCTCAAATACCGAGCCAAAGTGGCCACAATAAAGTTGCGATCTACAATAAAACCTTCGACGTAATCCGGACTGGTGGGATCTGCGTTGCCCGTTTTTAGCTCCTTGCTGCCCAAATGAATGCTCAGCGATTCCAGTGGAATTCCCACGTCGCGGCAATAAGATTTCCAGAGCTTTTCGTGCGGACCAACTTGCTTAAGAGCTGCTATACCATGTCCCGCCAGGCCCAACATCCAAGAACGAAATTTCTTTTTTAGGATTTCTGGGGAAAGTTGTCCCAAATCTTGACGATTGTCAACCAGAGTGATGCGATAGAGAGGAGCGGGCAACTCGTTGTTGCGTTGCAACAGGAGAGCTGCCAGCAAAAGACCGGCTGGACCAGCTCCCGAAATAATAACGTGACGGATGCTCGGATTGTCGGGCTTGCACATGATGCACAGCTTTTATCGAGCACGGTAAAAGTTCGGTTGTGCTTTGAAGACGGAATTGCACTTCGTGTGAGGAACAAAAGAAAGTGTATGCTCGATGCCTTATATTAGCTGGCTCGGAGTTTTGTTCTATCTGCGTCAAGATAAAAAAATGGCTGACGTGTACCAGTAGAGTTCTGGTACTGTGCAATATAACATTATCTCTAAACCTCATTCCTGAAAATTATAACAAGAAGGAAGCCTCCTCTACTACTGAGTAGTCTACTCTACCTGGTACTACTTGCTAGACCTAGCTAGTAGTGCTGCTCTGATTGTCATCCAGTTGAGGCATAGTAGTAGCATAATAATAATTACACGGAAAAGCTTGCATGCAAAAGACAGTTGATACAAAGAGCGCTCTGATCCACTAGTGGCAAAAACTTCACTGATAAAAGAATCTATAAGTCAGCGGAAATCAGTTGATTGCAAGTGACCACTACGTCCTACTCCGTATTTACTTTCCATTATTGCTCCACAAGTGACCTTTGAATTGCATCCTGAACCATACGTCGTTCCAAAGCAGAATCGACATCAAAAAGATCCTCTGCGACGCCTCGTACAGCATTTCCGTTCGTAAAGTCACCTATCCCATATCGTCCAGTGCGTATGTAGCCTGACACCACAAAAGCCATAATAAAGGATAACATCGTCCCACCGGTAAAAAGACAAGCAAACGACTTAACCAAGGCTTTGGCCATCCATTGGACGACCACATTTTCGCGCACAACAAAACTGAGCACCATGCTTCCAACAAAAAGACCGTCGCTTCGACGGTCCCATGCAGGAGACGACTCCTCCATGCGTTGTATACGGTCCAACATTCCACCCACATCTTGGAGCTGCTGATCGTTGTCTTCCATTCCCGCATTTCCGTAGGGCGCTCCGTTCCGGCAATTAAAGGCTCTGCACGACGATCCGACTCGCATGCAGGCCCAGCAAAATTGCGCTCGACAGTGAGTGCAAGTCATATGATTGCAGCCATCAATTTTAGATATCGGTACAGAACAACTGGGACAGCGTCGGGTGTTGTTGCCAATCCAGGCCTCGGTGGCCTTGTCGGCTGCAACCGTACTTCCCAACTCTGAAGCCGCGTTTAAGACAAACGCCTGGTCGCAACAAGGACATTCCACTGTTATAGGTTGGTCTAGAGCCCGCCTAGCTTGGCTAGACGCCAATCGTCGTCCGAGCTGCCAACAACGACAGACCCAGAAGAGCGGAAGGAGTGTAATGTAGATCAAATCCACATAAATGGACGTAGAGGGTATTGCGCCGCAATAAAAATACACGTAGGCAATGTACAACCCCACATAGAATTTTTCGGAGGCTAAAGGATGGCGAATCCATGCAATGGCAGCAGTCTCTCTTTCTTCGTGGATGGGAGCCAGACATTCGGGAGTCACGAAACCTCCACCCATCAAAGAAGTGTTATATTCGGTAGTAGATTTAACCTCCGCTGCGTCTCCAATAGATTGTCGTGCAGGTGATTCATTGTTACTATTACTGTCATTGTTTGCGGTAGGACTACTTGTCCCACTACAGTGAGGACAATGCCTATAGCCGGGTAAGGCTCGTAAGAGGGAATCCAGTATTTTTGCATCCCACAATTGTATCAGTTCGGGATCGTGGTTCAAGGCTAAAATAGCATCTTTGGGTCGCAACGGCAGGGGACACACGGGACATTTCAAAGGTCCTTGATGCTCTCTGTCGCGCACTAAACTAGAAGCGTAGCCGTACAAGCAATCTCGGCACACGGCATGGCCGCACGCAGATGTGACATGCCAATCTTCTTTGGAGTCTGGCACGGTCATACAAACGGGACACGATGTTCCCGCCGGAGGAATGCCCCAAACAAACTTTTGGTTAAACTTTCGCTTGACCCCTCTCAGGATATCTAATAACTCGAATTGGGCCGTACCGTGGGATCGACCCGCCCACGTCTGCCAATTGTCTGCCCCAGCCGTGGCACAAAGGACGTCCGTTGAGGAGGTATATGCTGCATTATTTGACCTTCGCTTTTCACTTTTGGCAGGTTTTGGCATGCTAATACAACGTTGGTATTGCGTCTGATGAGACTGGATAATAAACTTTGTTACAATGAAAGTGGTGATTGAATGAAGAGGATTCAAAGAGCACGAGTAGACAAATATTATCAAACGAGTTTATTGCTGTTGTTGGTGTATCGTGCCTATTTTTTTTTTATGCTTCGTCGCCTGCGATAACACTCAGGAATCAATGCCTTCCATGAAAATACGACTGGATTTGGACTCTTAACCTTAAACACAACGCAATCCCTCCCTTGTTTGAAGCCAGTAGTAGTATGCGATCTCTACTACTAGTACACAAAAACTCAATATGCATTTCTTCACGGGAGTAATGCTATGCTCGGCATTTTTTTCCCAATTAAGTGTGCACATCTAACACAACTCTCTAGAAATGTAGAAGGAAATTTAGAACTCTCCCAGCAAACGAACGACATATTGTCATCACTATCAGCTTTGTTCAGCTTTTTGCTTCTGCTCGTTTATCTTTGCCAATTCATCGCTGGTCCCCGGACGTGGTTGCTCATTTAGCAGCTGCTGGTGCTTTGTTTCTGTTTTGTTTCAAGGGAACTGGATTTCAAATCTTGCTACTAAACAATCCGACCGGGGGTTAATCCTACGAGGCGAAAAAAATGGTAGCATTGGCCTCAGCTTGAATTACATGTAAACCCACTAGTAGTATTTTACCCTACCGTACGCTCGCGGAAACAAGGCCGGATAGCCCTTTTTTACTTCGCGATCACACATCAACCGAAATTGGATGTCGTCGATGTCGAGTTTTTTCTTCCATGCGAGCTCGGAGTCCACTACGAATATCTGTCGCAGAGTGATGCTTTAAAAGCTGTTCCCTTTTCGCTGTTTGTTTGGATTCTTCTTCAGCATTATTAACATCCAACCTTCTAGCCGATGATTTGTCGTGGTTTGAACTATTCAAGACGACAGGTGCGCGTTCCTTTTGTTCCTCTATACACTTATCAATAGACGGAGTACCTTCTTTCCGCTCATTATGGTCATTGGCGCTGTTACGCGTGTTGCCAGAGGTTGACACGGAATCATTGGATGATTGGACACGGCCCTTTCTTCTACTTTTGCTTTGCTGTGATCTGGTCGAAGTGACAGTTTGTTCACCTTCCGCGTCGTCCAAACAATTGGAGGAGGAAACTCGGCTCTTGGTTTTCCTTTTAGAGGTGCGTTTTCGATTTCTCTTCGCCTTCTTTGACTCGACGACTTGTTGTGCGCCATACTCGATGAGTTCAATGCGGATTTGTGTAATCACTTGGGGGTACAACAAAAAGCTGGACAACAAATCACCAATCAAGTTTCCGTGCAGGCGACGACGTTGCCGGACCGTGTATTTCAGATTCCCTAGCAAGCAACTGCAAACAGTGTAAGCTGCGATGCCCCAATAAATCAAGGATGGATCGATCGTGATGGCAACAAGGAGACAGCTGACCCAGAAAAGGAACAGACCGGTAAAAAAGAGCAAAAGCAGAATATTGGTTTTCTGCGACCCTGGCTTTGGATACATTGTGAAGACAATATCCTGAAGCGGCACAAATGGAAGGAATAAACTCATCAAGCATTCCGTGGTCTGGAAGGCAGATGGTAGATCAATCCCAAGAATCACTCGTGACTGATGTACTTGTCCAAGAGATGCAATATATTCAAAAATGTTGAAGATGCCTCCATAGACAGGCATAATAAATTGCCTCTTAGGGGTCATAAAGAGAATTTGCTCCTCGTCCAATGCCTGTTCACACATCTCATAGATCGACTGCAGTAGGTACAAGAGTAGCAATGTGTAGGGAAGGCCGCAGACGATGGATGTTGCCTGGACGGCAGAAAGAGCGTTGGAACCACCGGCAGACAGCAAAGCTGTCGCTAAAAGTCCTTCTGTGAACGCCCAAAACAAACGTTGCATTGGGTGGGTATCATGACGCCCATTTGCTGCCAAGATGTCAACAACCAAGGAGCCAGAATCCGCGGAAGTCGCAAACCAAAGAATAATAGCCAACATGAAAAGAACCGACAAACATGGACCGTAACCATCGTCCCACTCATCAGGAAAACTGAAGGAGTAAAGAACGTTGAAAGCGGCATCGTTGGTGCTGTAGAATTTGCAAACCGGTGTTACCCCTGTAATATGGTTCTCGTAGACTATGTCGTTGCCGATGACGACATCTTCCTGCGGAACATCGTAGCAATATTCGTTTTCGACCGATACGAAGTGTGAAGTATCATTGTAGTACACTTCTCCAAGTTTCTCCAACTCCAGACTCTGGCGAGCTTGTCGCAAAGCAGCGCCACCCCAAGTTGAAAACCATGCCACCAGCACTACCAAAGGAAAGAATAGCGTGTAGACTGTGACCTCGCGTATGGTGCGTCCATATGAAATGCGAGCAATGAATGAACCCACAAAAACAGACCATGCAACCCACCAGTTCCACTTTGTGGCACCAGAAACGAGGTTGGGTGAGTAATAAATATACAAAAGAAATAAGGATCGTCTGAATAACGTACATAAAAGATGGTCCAGGCATCGAACCACCATGCAGCGGCAGCGTTTTCGTCAATAGCGCGGCCTTCTCCAGTCTTGAGCTGACCAAAGGCGTCCGTGTGGAATGGCAGCTGAAAGACAACATAGTGGAGATACTGTCCAAAAGACTGCACGGTTAGGTTGATAATGTAGGATGATTTGTCCATCATAAATACTGCCAATAGTAATATCATTCCCAAACTAAAAGCAGCCAGCGAAAGATACTTGATTCCGATATGCAGGCCCATCATCACACTGCACGCAGTGATGAAAGTGATGACCCATATGACAATGATTTGAGTCTTCTTGGTGTCTGATTCAGACGCGCCTTCTTCTACCCATCCAATCCTTGATAGACCAGCCGCCATTTGCATGGATCCAAGCCCCAGTGATGTACAGAGACCAGCAATTGTTACTACAATGCTCGTCCCATCAAGAAAATCGCCCATCCAACCCCATGTGTATTCACCCAAGATAGGATAAAAAGTAGATCGAAAGATCATGGGCAAGCGGAATCGATAGGAGGCTAAGGAAATGGCTAGGGCTACAACAATGTAAGTGCCCCAAGCATGGACTCCCCAGTGGTAGATCGTTATTAGCATTGCCATTTGATCAATTTCATCCTGTGTCCTATACCCAGCTTCTGCAAACCAGTGCGAACTCTGGTGCCAGAGAGGCTCACTGGCCCCGTAATAAAAGGTGCCGACTCCAACTCCAGAGGTAAAGAGCATTGTAAAGTACTCAAAATTACCGAATTCGGGCTTGGCATCCTTGCCACCAAACCGAATGTGTCCGTATTTCCAGGCAATGAACATGACGAAAAAGACGGACAGCGGTTTGGTCATGATGATGAACCATGTAAACTTATTGGCTATTTGGCCTCTAATCTCAAGAAGATTTTCCAGCGCCTCGTCGGGATTAATCTGCAGTTAGATATGACAGGGGTTAGGGTAGTCCTGAGGAGAACACAGCAGTAGTATACAGCGGACAGCAACAACATAACACAACAAAAACTCAACATTTATAATGTCGCTACATACCATGCACCAAATTGTGGCAGCCCACAGGGGAACAATTCCAATCAAAGTCGTGACGGGGTTGAAGATGACATCGGATGACATGAAGGGCAATCTGACCCTCGTTTCTCTTAAAGGCTTTTCAACAGAATAATCTTTGATATCAAAATCGTATACAATCTCCTGTTTGATGGAAATACCAGAATGTTTCAGAGAGCGAGCAGTGCTTTTCTTCCTTTTGCTAGAACGTGCGCCATGGCGATTTTCCTCGTCGTTTGTATCGCTGTCTTCGTCGCCGTCTTCATCTTTGTCTTCATCGGCAAACACTTCCTGGTATGAGCTTTCCTCCGGCAGGTCTTCCAATGTCATCGTGGCTTTGCTCTGTACCAATACTAGGACGCTGAAAAAGGATACAGTAAATTGATGTACAAGCTGCTTTTCTTATACAATACACTAATAGACTAGAGTAGTAGACTATTCTACTAGTAGGACTGGATGGCCAAAATTTTAATGAAAGACATTATTTTGGCACTTTCACCCATTTCAGTTGCCATTTCTTGTTAAAGTTTCAGACCAGCAGCACGATCTCTACTAGGTACCGTACCGGTACTGTAGTAGTAGTACTATGGTAGTAGCAGTACTAATACCGGTAGGTACTAGTAGCTACTGGTACCAGGTACCAATGAACACTATTGAACACCTCTACTAGGTAGTCTACTACTACTACTGTAGTAGTAAAGATTAAATAATTAACAAGATTGTTTTTTAGGACTCAGATGAAACACTGTTCTTTTCCAGCCTCCAGCACACCAGCCAGGCTTGCACAAGTGTACTGATACCACTCCTCGTAGTAACTGCCGTACTACTGGTATCACTGAGGCTACTCTAGCTAGGTACCTGGTAGTGCAACGATTCAAGAAAATAATGTCATGAGCAATTGATAAGACAGAAAATAGTTCGAAGGGTATCGCTATCTTTTAAAAAGTCGAGTCATTTTGATTGATACAGTGACTAATAGTACTGGTACCAGTACTACTAGTACTGGTACCAGTACTATTAGGCCGACCAGCAACAAGGACCGAAGAAAACCATGTTAAGCACGAGACGAAGAGTTGAAAAAGTTACATTGGACAAAGAAGAAATGGAGGCTCTCCGAAAAGCTGCAAAGGATGATGCCAATAAGAAGCGAAAACTTCAGAAGATGGCACAGGAACAGAAGAGGCTTCAGCAGTAATTGGAGAAGATGCAAAGTGCGTTGGAGGCTGCGAAGGAACGAGAGAAAAATGCAAAGACCATGGCACTTGTACCCACAAACCGGAAAATCAAAAAGAAAAATCTCAATGATGACCTTGTTCAACATACGATGGCAGCTGCCAAAACTTTCCTATTTTGTCAAACAAAATTTGTTGAAGATCTTATCCAGGAAAGAGAGAGTTGGCCGAAGACATCATTCCTCATCTTGCTGTGGATCTGCCAATCTCAAAGGAGGAATTCGTTGACAATTATTCAGGAATTGTCTACAATGGCATCAAGGCCGCCTGCACGGACGTTCAGTCAAATGCCAAGAAAAGGGCTCAAGGTTTGTGTATTGAACAAGTTAATATTGTCTTTTGAAATACCTATGTTCCCATGTAAAAACTTACACAGATTCTTTTGTGACTTCGCAAGAATTATTTGACGCTCTGGGGGGTTCCTTACCTACAGCAGAGTAGATCCTATCCTCCTCCATGGAGGGTGTGGTCCGGTTGTGATCAACTCTGTCACCCTTCGGGGTGCCAATGGTTGCCTTCGGGTGACCTTGGCGCCCTGCGGCGGGCGCCATAGTTGTGATCCCCGTTAATTAGCTAGATATTCTATTTTTTTCCCTTACCTACAGCAGAAACTCTTACAAGAATTATTATGGAACCAGTTGAGCACTATAAGAAAAAAGAAAATGCTTATGACAGGAGCAGATTTTGCTGTGGTACCAGGATCGATACTTACCGGTCATACACGGATTGGAGTACTGGGGCCCCAAGTATCATCATTTTTGACTTCCAACAGACAAAGAACCTATGAGTCAGGACAAAAAAGAGTGAATCCTTTGCACTATTTCAAGCGAAGCTTTTGGTCTTATGGTATATGCACTATGCTAAAAACCAAAGGGTTTTAGTAGAGTGTTCAAATATATATTATGAGATTAGAACTAAAGTAATCTGAGTTGTAATCTCAGAGGCGCAGATCTTCGCAGGTCGAGCACAATGTACCCATCCAACGTAGCCCTACGCGCGGAGGTGAATAAGCATGCGGAGTTGGATCCAGATGCTCGAGAAGAATCGTCTAAGTGTAGTCCGAGTGATAACTTGGATGTGGGTTGACGATGACTGTTCGGGAGTCTATCCGCTGGCTAGCGCTT